>OGSD01000748.1_pt1 | contig 33177 bp, 44 predicted proteins | sample 1553571 | NCBI WGS metagenome assembly OGSD01 (sample SAMEA2580072, study PRJEB22360) | human gut metagenome | biome: human gut; feature: human-associated habitat; material: faeces | place: Denmark | collected 2008/2010 | reverse complement strand
TGAACTATTTATAAAAGCTTTGTAGTGCGCTCTTGTGGCGTTTGTTGATACTATTGTATTACCATTTAAAGAGATATCACTTGATGTTCCACTTTCTATAAACGATAGTTTACTTATCTTATCATTAAACACTATATAATCAATATTAGCTAAATCCAACTTTAATCCAGCGATTTTAATCTCATTTGTAGTTATCTTCTCACGGTCTGCTTTGATTTCCTCTGCTGTTTCTGTTGCCTGATTTGCGGCATTCTCCGCCTTAGTGGCGGATGCATCCATCTTTGCTACGATCTGGTCAAAGACTTTGGTTACTATTTCCTCTTCCGGATCGTAGTCTTTCGGCTTAGCTCTCTTGGAGATCGGCATAATTACCCTATACTCGGTTTTACCGAACTTGCCATCTGTGGTGTACACCCAGGCATACATCGTATATGTCGGGCGGTCATATATATCAATCTCGGTTGTCTGCTTTAACAGTGCATCCGGAATTTTAACTTCTGTGATACCTTTCTGGCTTGTTCCGATTTCTGTTGTAGCCTCACCATCAATTGCCTGCAGAGCAAAGTGTACCTGTACAGTAGATGGCAGCTGTACGCCCTGAATCCGGAGCGTCTGGCCATAGTCATATTGCCATAAGCCGTATGCAACTGTCTCCTTCTGATTTCCTTTAAATACTGCTTCTATCATTTCTTATCGCTCCCTTCCAGTTCTTGTACGCGTGCTGTAAGCGCCTTTACTGAACCAATTAGATCGGATATCAGTTCAATGTATCCCAATGCTCCATACTCAACTAGTTTGTTTTCCTCGTCTGGTTGCTTCTCCCAGCGCAAAAACTTGCCGAGCAGCGCACAATTTTTGCTCTTGATAATAGGCTCAACATCTTGATAGATGAGGCCGTAATGGTACATCTCATCCTTGTCGGCTGTGTATCGGTATGCTGCTGGCTTAAGTTTGCAAATAAACTCCAAGCTCGTCTCTTCGTCCAGATACTGCACCTTGTCCTTCAGACGCGCATCCGATGCGGTGTTGACTACGGCAACATTAAGCGTGCAACTCTGCGGCGTGTCTCCGTCACCTTGTCTCTTACCATACATGCTTATCACGTTGGAGCTACTCTGCTCAATACGTGCCGTGTAATCAGTCTGAGGATTGTCCGCACTCTCACCCAAATGGAAATCTATATATGGAGTGTGCGTCACACTGTCGTTATTACCAAAAAGCTCCGCTCCGTAATCAATGAAAATTGCTCTGTCAAAGTACACATCTTGATCCGTATATACACCATCTACAACCCTTCCATTTCGGGACGATATTGGTCCTAGTCGAAAACGACCATCTGTATTGATAAAGCCTTTTCCAACCTTTAAAATGCCAGAGTTGATCGTTACCACGCCTGTATCCATATCTGCGCAGAATAAGATGTTACCTTTCGCATCACATACCTGCAGCTTGCCGGTTTTAATGTAGGTCGCATTGAGGCCAATCAGGTACAGCCGGTCCAGAATGGCTTGTCCTGAGACACTTAGTCCATAGGGATATGTCTTCCCTCCGTCTATACTCATTCCGATCGCTAACGCCGTATACTTCACAACGAACTGTGAGTCCTGCAGCTGAGGTTTATCATGCGTATAGTAGATTGTGCTTCCATCTTCTTGTTTCTCAGCTGTAACATACATTCCGGAGCCTTCTGCAAGCTGTCTGCTTAACTCTTCCAAAGCAGCTTCTCTCTCCGTGCGCTCATATTCTACAGCCTCGTCTATGTACTTTCTACTTGCTACAATAGCCTTTGACGTTTCCGATAAGCGTTGTCCTGCATTGACTGTAGGAGATTCTGCACTGCAGGCTATCTTTTGTACTTCCAGCACAGCAAACGTCGTTGAGGTTACTATAGTCTGATATGTATCGCCCTTTTCGTCTTTAACAGCAATTCGATCTCCTGCTTCGATAGACGGATCTGATTGGCAAGAAACTGACAGCGGGCGAAACGTCAATCCGATGAGCTTGTTTCCAAGATAATCCGCAGTTTCCTGTGCTTTCTCTTCCTCCAAAAGAATGTTATCACTAATCGCAAGGCGATATCCATCAGCACCAGACTTGGCTGTTGTCTCCCCAGATATGACAGTAATTCCGGTGATTGTAACATCATCGGTGCAAACATTTTTACTGTACAATGTACTGATTGTGTTAGATGCAGCATCCGCATACCATGTAATTGCTATACGACCATTTGGGCGTGCCTTCACATAGCAGCCTGCCAGCTGTGCTACTGCTGCCATGACTTCTCTACAGGTGACATCCGTTGGAGCAGTTGCCACAACATAGGAACTACGTGGAAATTGTAGACTTTCTAAAATCACTCCACATTGCACGCAGGCATCCTGTGCGATCTGGGCCAACGTTGCCGGGTATGTGATGCCAGGAACATACGCCTTGTCCAATAAAATCATGTTGTCATATGCTGTTAAAGCGATACTGATGCCTGGCGAAACAGGCTCATCAACTATGTAATGTCCCATCTCCAAAAGTTCTGGTTTTTCATCTACCAGAATTCCGGTATACGCTGATATATGCGCTCCGTAAAAAGTTTTATTGTCAAATTTTCCAGTCCTGTTATTCAGCGTGATCAGCGCCTCGCCGATCACAGCAGCACCAATTTCAAATTCGCTGGAACTGGAGCTTTCATCAACAAATTTTAACTGCTTGAAGTCCTGTAGCTCAGTTAATGTCTGAGATGAGCCATCTGCGTAGTTGATAATAATCTTTGCGCAAAATTCACGAACTCCTTTGATAAGCTCCTTGTATTTTGATGATGTATTTCGCATTTGCCTCACCTCCTACCTCTGCACAATTTTACAACTCACTGATTTATAGTAAAAAATTCCATCACCAATCTGACCGAGCGCCACTTTGCTTAGTGTTCCTCGATAGGCTTCGATTGTCAGAAACTGTCCAGTATCCCAAAAAGTCACTGGAAAATATCCGGCACATAACTTTTCTTGGATCAGCTTTACCGCTTTCTCTGGAAGCACACCCCAGCCAATTGTGATCGTTTTCTTTTGTGCAATGATGTCTCCTGCAAATAGTCCAGATAAATCTCTACCAGACTCGGAGGACCAAATGAGTTCATCATCAATTTGAATTGATACAGGGGAAGGCAATGCCTCCCCTTTCACTGATAGAATTGCCATCTGTTCCTCCTTATACCGTTACTGTAACTGTGCTGTGTCTGCGCTTGAGTCGCAAAGATCCTGTTATCATAGCTCTCGCCAGCTCCTCACCATCAACTGACAAAACAATGTCATCGCCACCCTGAACAAGTGAAATCAGTGTTTCTAAGAGATTTATAATCCGCTGCAGCTGTTCCGGACTTCCTGCAGATGATGCCGCCATCTTTGCCATTTCGAGAAGTTTGCCCTCTGGAGCTACAACCTCTCCCTGATGGCGATTATCACCGATCATGGCAAGCTGTGGTGTGTTGGCTTTGACGTAACCACCTTGAGCCAGCCAAGAAACATTGACATTAGGCAGTGAGAAACCAACTCCAGCAGCAGAAGCCGCGACTGTTCCAACTGAAAACTTTGGAGATGGGATATGAACCGACTTGAATCCAGCTGCTAACGATTGAGCTGCAGTTTGTCCGACTGAATAGAAGTTTCCCATTGCAGTCTGTACACGACTATCAAGGCCTGTTGACTCAGCTACAATGCTATCTAATGCAGTCTTTGTATCATCAGGCCATGCGTCTAGTGCCGTTGTAATCGTGTCGTCCATCGACTTCCACGCACCCTCCGTATTCGACTGAATAACCGCATTAGTTCCCATTTGAAGTAACATGCTTGCCATATTACCGATGGTGCTTAATAACATGCTTCCCAATGACTTTGAAACACTGGAATCTGCACCGCTCCAAGCGCTGTCAGTATCATCTGCAATCGCCTTATTTTTGTCGGTCACTGTTTGCCCTATATTGTTCCAAGCATCTTTAGCTTTTTTCTCTGCATCCTGGCTAAACTTTGAGACGTTATCTCGCATTCTCGTCCAGAAATTAGAGGTTTTATCTGCCATTCCAGAGTTAGACTGGTTGATAGTTTCGTTGGATGTGCTTACGGACGAAGCTGCATTGCTTGTTTCGTCTTTTAACTGATTAATTGCCGTCTTGCAAGCATTAATTCCTTCTGTGGCTGCGTCCTGATCCTTTCGCGCTTCCTCAAGCTGATTTCCGTAGTTTTGCAGTCCTCCGATGGACTGTGTAGCTGCGTTAAATAACTCATTAAAATCTTCTGCAAAAGTAATCGTCGATTCATCGGCACCACTCATTACATCAATCAGATTTTGGATTGCCTCATCTGAGTAATTGCCAAGATTCTGCAATTCTTCTCTGAGTTTTCCAGTTTCCGTGATGATTAACGTGCTGGCTTCTGCATAGGACTTCATATATCCGGACATCACTTCTTGATACGCACTTTCAAGCGCCTGCTCGTGCTGCTTATCAATCAACTCTTGCAGAGCATCTTTCGTGCCAGTATACGCGCTTCCAATTTCTCCAATTAAGCTTTGGATATCAGGGGAATACTTTGTCAACTCGTCATGGTAGAATTGGAACATGCTTTCATCTGAACCGCTCAAACTGCCATTTTTCAACAGCTTTTCATTAAGCTCCATATACTTGTTCAGTATATCATTGATGTAGCTGTAATCTGAGTCTGCCGCGATTTTGGATGCAGACAGCGTTTCGCTCAAGTTGCTTATCGAATCGGAAATACTTTCCAAATCTTCTTCGAATCCTGTCTTGTGTGCTTCTGTGTACAGCGTGTATAATGCCGCCGATATGGCACCTACACCTACGGTTGCTGCTAAAATTGGATGTGCAGCTGCCGAAGCAACAAGATTTGAAATTCCTGTTCCAATTTTCGTGAGTGTACTTCCTACTGTAGTCATCGTCTTGTATGCTATCAACGACGTAGCAACAGCAGCAAGTCCTGCACCTACTCCGTTCCAGACTGTTTCTGGCACAAGATCAACTGCCTTTGATAAAGCTTCCAAACCTCCAGCAAAGCCATTAACTGCTGCAGCCGCGCCATCTGCAATATGAAAATCTTTAACAAAATCAACTGCGCCCTGCCCGATGCCTGTTACCATCTTTGCAAGTACGCCGTAAAAGCGATCAAGAGAGCTGTTGAGGTAATCCCAGTTCACTTTGTTGTTGAATTTTGTTAATTCGTCCACAAGCTCGGGGATTGCATCGCTCATTGTCCAAGTCGCAACTGGTTTCAAGAAAGATTCATAAAAATTCATCTTATCTGTCCACTTGAACTTTGCAATGTTCTGCAAAGATGTGTAATAATCGGCCAGTGATCCTCTCAGCTTGTCCCAGTTAATTTCATTCAATAAATCATTAGTGATATTAAAGAAACGCGGAAGGCCTGCATCGTCTCCTATGTACCACTCACCCATCGGCTTTAGAAAGTTATTCCAGAAGTCCTTTATAGTCCCCCAAGTGAACTCCTCCAATTTCTGGAAGCCCTCATTATACAGCTTTTTCATCGCTGTAATTGTCGGGTCTGCGAGCTTTAAGAGCTTATCCAACGACTCAGAGAGCTTGTCTGCTGCATTCTCGCCCTCTGCCAGTTGTCCGAAATCTGTTGCACCACTGCCAAGACCTGCAAGGCCACTTCCACCTGTTCCGCCGCCTCCTGGCGAACTACCGCCTCCATTTCCACCAGTGCCGTCACTAGTGTCAGTCTGCTCCACAAGCTTGTTGATCTCGTCAAAGCCCATAAGGCTGCGCATTTCTTTTGCAGCTTTCTTTGCTGCCGAGCCAACTGCACCTGCGTTATCCGCAAGGTTGTCAGCTTGATCAGCAGCGTTAGCAAGCCCACTTCCTGCATCACCTGCTGCAATTGCGGCATCTGCAAGTGTGTCGGTGATACCGCTTCCACCACCTGATTTCTTTCCGGTGATTAACTCGGTAAAGCCCTTAAATGCCTCCGCCAATTGTGCAATTTTGGCAAGTAGGGCGTTAATCATCTTAATCGCTGGTGTAAACAGGTTGATTAGACCTTGTCCAATGGAAGCCATAATGGACTGAATTTGCAACGCCATGATTCGTGTCTGATTTGCCCACGAATCACTTGTTCTGGTGAAATCGCCTTGTGCAAGAGAAAGCTGATTAAGCACAAATTGGTATCTCAGGGCAACTTTTTCTTGCTCGGACATGGCAGAAGTAGTTACCCCGAAGCCATTTGCCAACGCGTAGTTATCAAGCGCCGTTTGTGTCATAACGACGCCTAAGTCTTTAAGGCTTTCCGTCTCTCCTGTAAATACGCTCTTGAGCTTAGTATAAGCTTCATCTTGAGATAAATTATAAAAAGACGCCACATCTCCGGCTAACCCGGTAAGTGTGGTGGACATGTTGTATGCCTGATCTTCCGCGAATCCAAAAGCCTTTGCCATGGCACCAAAAGTACCTGTGTACTGCTTTGCCATAGTCTCGGACAGTCCAAAGTTGTTTATTGCAGATTTTGCAAACTTATCTACATCAGCAGACATGCTGCTAAAAGTTACATCTACAACATTTTGCACCTCTGCTAAATCAGATCCCAATTTTATGCACTGGCTGCCAAAATCAGCTAATTTTTTTACCGCAAAAGCACTCGCAAATGTTGCGCCTGCTTTCTTTGCCAAGCTCTCCATTTTAGAGACTTGACGATTAAATCCCGACGAATTGATTACCAAGTCAAGTCCAATTTCACCCACACTTGTTGCAGCCATACTACTATCACCTACCTTTTTGTTCAAGGTAGGCGCACGTCGCTACTCTCTCTGGTGCGGCTTATTGGCTCTTGCCCTTGTAATCAACTTTATTTATTTCCCCACATCGTGGACATTTGATTTCACCCTTCACACGCTCTGCCAACAGCAGAGTTTTTCCACATTTTTTGCACTTTATCTTCTCAATTTTTCTCACCTCCTGCCATTGCAATTAATGCTTGCTTCATTTGCTCCACAAAGGTCATTGTTTCTTCTTTTGTTTTTGTCTTTGCTGCCTTTCCCATCCATTCAGCACGAATTTTTCGCTGACCAGGCGTGAAGTTTTTTAGCACGTTTTCATTGCTTTCTGATCGGATGGCAACAATTCGCCCCAATGGTGTATCTGGTCCAATGCCTGAGAGAAATTGTTTAAATTCCTCCCACGGCATTGTATCGACTTCTCTTGATAATCGAATCCCATACTGCGATTGAAAAGATGATACAATCAAATCATAATCATCAATTATGTCGTAGTATGGGTCTGAGCTTCCCCCTGCTCAAGTTCTCCAGTAACGGCGGCAATAGCACAGGTTGAAACCGTTGCATAATCCTTGAAAGAAAGGTCCAGTGCGCTAAGCTTCTCGACCGATTCTGGTGTGAGAATGACATCAAGAACTTTATTTAAATCTTTATTCTGGAAAGTCAGCTCACAATTCTTGATTTTGCCAAGTAAGATAAGTGCAGTCTTTGCATCTGTTTTGACTTCAATTTCCTCCCCGTTGATTATCAACACGGTATTTCCTGCCATTTCTAACTTATCTGTAATGTCAATTTTTTTCATAATATGCCTCCTTACTTTACATCTGCAATCTCTGGTTTTCCATTGGACATTACTTCAAACTCAAGTCCTGCAACACTCGTAGAATCTCCGCCGCTCAGATTAGTAACACTGATAACCGCTTTTGGAAGTTTAATAATGATTCCATCCGGGAATGTCCACTGAAAATCTGCTTCGGTTTCTCTGCCTGACTTAAAGGCTTTTCCTGCTACAAAATCATTGCCATCATCTCCAACATTTCGCTTTGCAGTTACAGAAATCTTAAGGCTCTTTGCAGTCATCAAGCGGCGTACCCATCCCTCTGTCTCGAACGGTGTCCATTCTTCGACGCCGTTGTCAATTGATACACCAAAGGTTACACAATCCGCAATGGATTTCATACTTGCCGCTGCCGTAGAATCCGACGTATTAATCTGAAATTGATTCTCATAGCACGGATATACTCCAGATTTTGTCTCGGCAAAAAGCTGGAGCTTTACTGGTCTGTTTGATCCTCTTTCTACTTTCTTTCTCATGTTGTTTTTTCCTTTCCAAAAATTACAGCCGCTTCGATTACCATTTCGTAGACGCCTGCATCATCAGTGCCTACATCTTGGATCTCGTACAGCGGCTGAAAAAATTTTATTGTTGCGTCATTTATTTTTGCTTCCCTTGTTTTCTGGATCGCTTCAAATAGGGCTGTTGCTGCCTTCTCGGTTTCCCTTGGAGATTTGTTCCAATGCACCAAAAGCGTAATGTATCTGGTTCCGTAAGACTCCAGCGCAGGACCACCGATTGCAACTTTATACGGATACTGGTGCTTGCTGTTATATACTCCAATGGAGCGATCTTGCTTATCTGGCAGCTTTGCCATATACACATAATCTGCAAGGCCAAGCGAATCTATATAATCTCGTACATCTGCCAGTGTCATACGCCCGTTAACCTCCTATACATTTCTGTGAAAGCCTGTGTGCAAAAGTCTGCATACTTGCCTCCCGGCAACCAATCCTCATACCATCTGCCCTTTGCGTGCGGATTTGCAGTTTTCTGGAAATCATATTCTGGATGGAAATAGAGCCGACGCGCATAAGGTGTGCTTGAAACGATTGTTACCTTTCCCTCGTTACTTTTCGAGTAGTCTACGTAGGTACTTTCGTTTTGCAATGCACCTGTATCTCGTGGGAAAACTTGTGCCTGTATAACTTCGGCGTGCAGCGCCTCTGCCGTCTGCTCTAATGCTACAACCTGTGCACGTTCCAGAAGGTTGATCTGTGCCATGTTCAGTTTTACTTTCGAACTGACCTTTATCATTCCAACCACACCTCCGTGTAATTAACTGTACCATCTGGATTACGTGCTTTTCGTGCTTCCACAATGCGGCGCTTCATGCCAAACACAGTGGCCTCTCCTCCAGAAATGACTGGCAGTTTCTTGCAAATATCTCCCGGAAACAATGCTGTTCCTGTAATCTGGATCAGCTTTTTTTCAGCTGTTAAAACTGTTTTCGCTTTATCCTGATAATTGCAATTTCCTGAATATGTTACTGTCGAGAATGGTTCTCCGTATTCATTCAATCCTTCCTGATCGATCTGGATGCTGATTGGCGTCTTGCAAAGCCTTTGGGGAACTAAGCATGGATATCTCATCTCGCCACCTCCTTAGATTGCCAGGCGGCAGCACAAACCAGTCTGGCATAAAAGCGCATATACATCGCGTCGCATAGCAACTCCATGTTCTGTATATATGTTCCAGCTGCTTCCAAACTGGGCTGATACTCCGTTAATACTGTAAGAGGACAAGATCATATTGATCTCATCCTCATTCTCAGTTTCAAAGTCTGCCTGCTGGCAAACAACCTCTTTGATTATATCCTGCTGAAACGCGGTTAAATGGCCGAACCCCTTAGCGCAAATGCGATTGTATGTCAATGCGTCTACATGCCGTGATGCCTGTCTGAGGGCATTCTGTAGCTTCTCAGGCAGGATACTGCCACTTCCAAGCGTTCCATATTCCTCGGGTGTTACATACGGCGTATACATCAGTCTACCTCAGTGGTATCAACATCAACGTAGATGCTATCAATATTTCCGTCACGACCGTTCGGGAAAACGAACACGTCAGATAGGCTGCGGTTCTGGTATAAGTAACCATCGCCTTTTGTATGTGCGCCAGGATCAAAATAATAGATACTGGAGATCTTTGGCACAATCTTACAGGTCAGTCCACATGCAACCAGAACGTTAATCTTATGTGCGCCTGTTACACCATCTCCCTTACCTGTAGAAGATTCTTCCTTCTTTTTCAGCGGCTGGAAACCACCTTTCTCTGGCTCCCAGTCAAATGCATCGTAGAAACGCTCATCATCGATAACTTCCATGATCGGAACGCCATCGATCTCGGTTACTCTGGTCTCAATTCCCAGTCCACCCTCTGCGATCTGAGTCATCTCGATTTTACGTGTAAATTCTGTGGACTGCTCAAGCGCGTCCATAATTGCACTGGTTACATACATAATCAAGGCTCCCTGTGCCTTATAGCGTCTAAGCTTACCTTTTGACAAAATGTCTTTCAGCTTGCTATACACCTTTCCTTTTGTGTACTCTGCTGCTGCTGTCGAGGAATGATACCCCTCTGTCTTCTGAGCTTTCTGTGCGATCTTTGAGAAAAACAATGCGTCCGTCTCCGGAACGACCTGTGTCTTTTCAAAAACCTCGCTGATATTGTGGATGGATGCGGTTGCGTTGGTCTCATCCACATCTGCCTTATCTACCAGAAACTCAACATCACGGTCATGTGTCAGAGTGTATGGCACGTCTTTCTGCGCGTACTCACCCACATTCCATCCACCTTTTCTGTTGTGGTTCTTGTAACCAGATGTACTCATCTGTGTGAAGTGGAAGCTCTTGGCACCTACCCATCGCACATTGCTGGTTACAAATGGTGAGGTTAAAGTTCCCTGAATAAGGATTTCTAAAAGATCCTTATTCCAAGTCTGTGCATAATTTAAGCTTGGCATATTCTATGCCCTCCTTTCTTAGTTCCAGCGATTCCAACGATGTGTTGGGACAGCTGATTGATTGTTGTTTGTCTGCTGAGTGTGCTGCGCTGGATTTCCTCCAGTTCCGATCTGTCGAAAGCCTCTGCCAGAAGCTTCCTGCGGCTTTAATGCCGGAACATCCTCCATCACTTTATTGAGTGCTGCCTGCACCTCCTCTGCATTGATACTTCCGTCTGTTCCTACGGCCTTGCTGAAATCAGCCAGCTTCAGAACATATGGAATCGTTTTGGCATCCACGCCAAGGCTAACAGCTGCAATAGTGGCAGCTGACTCGATCTGAGCCTGCTGTGCCATCTTCTGGGCTGCTGTAAGCTGCGTCTGCGCTTCATTGATCTGACTCTGCATCCCTGCAACATCAGGCTGCTGTGCCGCTTTCTGCTGCTTAAATGCATTGATTGCCTGTTCCACTTCCTGCTGTGAAAGTCCCTGCTGCTTGAAATATGCTTTCAGTGCGGTGTCCTCTTTAGCTGCCAGTGTGCCGTCAAGCATCTGCTGAATCTTATCATAGTCGATCACCGGATTTGTTGACTGATTCTGTTCCTGCTGTCCCGATGCCTGCTGCTCCTGAGAAGTGTTCGTGTTGTCTGCCATGTTACCTGCTCCTTTCCGTTTTAAGAGTGTCACTCTATCATCCATTGTCTTCGGTGTCACCGTCCGCGCACCTTTTAGTGCCGTATCGCGTTTGGGCATAAAAATAACACGCATTGCTGCGTGCTTTTTAACGGTTTCGATATTTTTCCCATATTGTATGTATATACAATCCCAATGCAATTGATCCGATAATGCTAATTGCTCTATCTGCATAATGCAAAATATCCATTTGTTTTTCTCTCCTATTTGTGCCGGCGCAAATTACTTGCTGTGAGTGGCTTTAAATCCCCACTCTGGCAAGAAGTTGATTTCATAATGATATTTATCAACCTCGGAACCAGAGATGTCCTCAACCACATACATGGTATACTCATTAAGGTATACATAATCTTTCTGATACTTTCCTTCATCCGTCTCGATGATGACTTCAAGCTCATTAGCTGAGCTGTTGCCCAAGGCGAATGTGCCAGTCAGCTCCAGTAGGACAGTATCTGTTCTGGCATTTAAAACTGTTAGCTTTCTTGTAACATTAAAATTATCAGCCTCTTTTGAAATGTTTCGACTGACCTGATCTGCCTCTGTGCATCCCATCGCTGAGAATGCTACGAGCATTGCTCCCATCAGTTCCACAACTCTCTTTTTAATCTGAACTTTCATTTTCTTACTCCTCTCTGAAATTGGGTATAAAAATACCATCAACCTCTCGGCTGATGGTATTTATTGGCCTTGTTCCCATGCCCACTTTTTTGTTTTTTCGAATGCTTCTATTACCTCTGGTGGAGCATCTTTAAGCTCTCCATCTTCTACCCTATCAATGTATGGTTCACATATCTTGAGCAGTCTTTCAATTTCATCTGGATATTTGCGAATTACCATGTCGTCTCCCCCCTGTTTATTGTCATATATTCAGCTTCAACCTCATCATATCTGGCTCGTGCATACATTTCTTTGGCATAATCGCTTATTTCACTCACATTGTACTTTGTGATGCCAATCCTGTCAATAGTTCTTTTTGCATCTTTACATGCGGTTTTTATGTATTTGTCGTAATTTTCTTTTGTGATTTCGCCGTACCGTTTTCTAAAATTTTCGGCCTGTTTCATGTGCCACATTTCATGAAACTCTACATCTCCTTGCATCTTGATTACGTTTCTGTCTGTGATCTGAGGTATATAAAAAACTGCATCTTGTATAGCATCGTATTTCCCGTATGCTGTAGGCATCTCATCTGGGGAGACTATAATAATTTTAGGCTTTCTCTCCAATGGAACTTTCCACTCTTTTAGAGCTTTCTCCGTTCTCCTGTTGATGGTGTGCAGCGCACGAGGTTTTATCTTTGCCATATCAGAAATATACACTTTTGAATAGCTCCCGACTTGTTTGATGGTTATTTTCTGTGTCTGTTTAAGATCAGTAAATGCTATCGAGGACTCGCCCCTTATTACAGATCTGTATGCTTGACTTTCCCACTCTTCTTCCTTCGCCCTATAGTTCTTCTGGTTCTCTGAATCCAGTGAATACTGTGCCAGTCTTCCATACTTCTCTGTCTGCCGCTCGGCATATTGCTGTTGTGCCTCTATTCGATTCTTCTCCGCCAGATCGTTCAGCTCTTTCTTGGTGAACTTTCCATCCGGTGGTGTACTAATACCCTCGAAGTATGTTGTATGTGAATCTCGACATCGGGGATGATACAGCCCTGCCGCAATGGCGCTACTGATTAGTGGATACTGCTTGCCAGTAACAGGGGATTTTCCGTCCTTTGGACCATTGCTCCACACATCATCAATCATAACCTTGCCTACGAATGGTAGACATTTCGGGCATGGGTTGTCGCCGCGCTTGTTGATGATCACAGTGGATATTTTCCACTCCTGCCGTTTTACACCCTCCCCTTGAAGGTATGCACGTTTGCTGGCAGTACGGATCGCCATGTCAGCATAATCAGAAAGAGTGTGCCGTGCACCATTTTTATACTCAATGCAGGTAAGCCCAGCGGCAAGGAAGTCTCGCGTTGCCATGTCAATCGCTTTCTCATATGTACCTGCTCCTGTGTTGGCATACACTTGAGCATTATATATGATTTTACGATACTGATCCTCTGCCATGCGCAAGACCGCGGTTTCGGCTTTTTGCATATCGTTATTCGTCGCTTGGATCAATGCTTCCAACTTACGACTATTTAACTTAAAGAACTCCGCTGTCGCACCTGGCTCCACCTCTCGCACTGGAAAGCCATCTTTGATTGCCTGAAGGATCTCTGCCTCCTGATCCATCTGGCCCTCTTCCTCTGCCATGCGCAAAAGTTCTTCGATCTTCCAGTTAAGATTCTTGAAAACCTGTGGATACTTCGCTTGGTTCTCTTTCTTGAACTTTTCCAGTTCCTTAAGTTGCTCCACTTGCCACATGGTCCATTCTTTGTTTTCTTTTTTCTCCCATGATTTATGTCTGCTGATATTTCGCATCATTGATGCAATCAATTCATTCTCAATTGCAGCAAAAGCCTCCCCCAGATCGTACTCAGCCAGTTGCATCCATCAGCACCTCCGCTGCTGCATCTTGCCCCGCAGTTTTCAATGCTCCCCCATCATTTACTCGTACTTTGAATCCCTGTCGCTTAAATTCACGGACCAATGTCTTCAACTGGGTCTTGCTTTGGCATTGATCACAACGTAGCTCCGCATATCCATCCTTCTCAATCGCGTATACGCCAAAGGGAACCTGTTCACTTGCGATCTCAAGCAGCTTCTCGTACTCCTTTTTGCCCATCTGGTACGTTCGACTGTTTACTACTACTTTCATTTGCCATTTCCTCCTCTGCCATTGCCTCATTTTGCATCGTTACTTGAAAACCGCCCGCTGACATATTAACGGACGGCTCTTCTATATTCTGAATTCCCTGCTCTGCTTTCAGGCGAGTAACTTCCTCCTGCTTACAGTGCTCATCCAGCGTGTCACCATACAGTTCTTCCACACATCTCTCAATGCTCATGATGCCTCCCCGCTTTGCCTTTGCGACTGTTTCTACTTGGCTCTCAAACGATGGGTTTGCGTACTCACCAAACTGGATGTTGACTTCCACACCTTCGATTGCCTGGTTGTGCAAAATGCGATCCGCGTTGATGCAGGCTGCAACCACTTTCGGCAAGCTTTTTTGCAGTGCCTCCACGATCGCATTTCTCGTATATAGCGTGGTTTTCTCTTTCTCACGCTGCGCTTCAGCATTATCTAGTTTTTTTGTATCAATGCCAAGTGTAGATGGACTGATAATGCCCTGTAGACAGAGATCCAATGCTGTGACGTATGACGCCAGATAACTGTCATGTGGAATTGCTGGCTGATCTGTATAGATCTGGTTCTTCTGGCCCTCTCTCATGTCCCCCTCTGCCGCAAAATAGCGAGTGTCGAACGCATTTGGCTTTATCAGCTCACCAGTCTCCGGATCATGTGGCACAAGGCACTCCGGAATGTAGCTTTTGGCGCGCCCTGCTCGAAGCGCATCCATCCACTGAGACCACACCTCGTCTAATGCATCGTAGTTGTCCAGCTTCCCGTCAAAGATGCTTCCGCCTCTGCCTTCGTACTTGGCTGACTTATAAATCATTAGTGGAATCGCTAACATAGTCCCATCATCGAATTCCACATTCTCTAAGCTTTTAGTGGCTTCAAGAGTTTTTAAGTCGACCACATTGTTATCTAGGTATAGCTCGTTGATGATGTATCCGTATCCGTATCTCTCATTTAACACATACAGCTTGCCTTTATGCTTGTACGGCGTTTTAAACACAACTTCCCGGATGCGATCACGGACTCGTACAAATTCGACTCGGTCTCCCGGATACCACTCAAGTATCGGATATGCGCTTATTGTAGTATCGATTGACACTTTAAAGGCTCCATCCCCGATATAGAGAACCTCTTCAAGCGCTGTTTTAAGCTTATCTTTAATTTCGTTCTCCTTATCTATTTCTTTCCACAAATTTTCATGGGCGCCACTCGTGAATTCAAACTCATTCATGTCCGGAAGCACAACCGATATCAGCGTACGCACAGTGAGCCCTGGAATGCCTGTATGCAACTTTCGCATTTCCATTCCTGGACTACACTTACTGGCCCAAAACTTGTATCGATCTGCATATACACAATTCTGCTCATAAAACTGTTCCAGTTCGTTACTGTCGCCTCGATACCAGATCCGATTTCGGATGGAGTGACCCTCGAAATCCATCATCTCGTCGATCTGAAAGTTATACGGACTCGCAGGAATGATATTCAACCAGCTCCGTAGACTTTTTTTAATATTTTCATTTAATTTTTCAACCCACTTCACCGTTTAGCCCTCCTTGCTATATCCAATTCTATCCCGGTACGGTATCCATCCGTACTGACAGGCATTGATCGTATGATCATGCCCATCCTCTGGTTCATCCTTATCTTCCTTCCAAGAGTAACTATCCAACTCCGCCAGATGTGCTGGGCAGCTATCCAATACCAAATAGCAACCCTGCTGAATCCATCCAAGCTGCAGCTTGATACGATCCAGAATCACTACTTTCTTGTATGCGTCGATGAAAGTATGAAGACAGCCATTCAAGCGTTTATACTTGCGCAGCTCTGTGATCGTTGCCTGATCGGCGCTATCTATGTACACCTCTTTTGCAAATCCCCAATCATTTCGGCAACACTCTAAAAACTCAACGAATTTTACCGCCGTATCTGATGGCGCTAATGGTTCCGACAAATCTTTATTGCTATATACCTTTTCTCGAAGGACAATCAGCTTTCGATCAGCTGTGATGCCAAGAAAAATCATCGCAATTGTGTCTGGAGACTTTGAAGAGTACGATGTATCTAAGCCAGCCGTAAACTTCACAAATTTTAGATTGCCCTCTGCCATCTGGCTTCGCAACCATGCTTCTGTCACCACATGTTTCTTGCGCTCAAAATTACAAAATACCAGACCAGTTGCCTTGCCTCGCAAACCTTGAATCTTATTTTTCCAGATCTTGGTTCCCCTTGGTGTGTTCTCAATGATTCTTTGCTTCTTTGCCTCTGGAAGACCTGCATTATCATCAAAAGAAAAGAACCAATGTACCCAACCGGGCTTTGGTTCTTCCTTCAATTCATCTTTGATTTCTTGTGGGGTCTCATCTGCCCACTCTGACAAAGGACGAGAACAGTTGACATATTCTTTATAGACCGGAAGCTCCGGATCATCTGGATTGAGTGTACCCATCAGATAATCACATCGCATAGAGGACTCTCTGATGAAATCAATATCAGCCGTGTTGATCTCATCTATGTACAGGCAGCCATACTGGCCACCAAGAGCATCCTTCCACTTGCGCTTATTGCCATATCCGACAACAAAGATGATCTTATCACCACTTGATGTATGAAACAGCAAGTGTGGCATCTTATACTCGCCAGATCCGTTGCCTTTATACTCAACCAGCGCACCAAAATCATCTAAAATGCCAAGGTCTTTGTTGATTATGTTCTTCTCTGCAGCTCCTGTATCATCAGCGGCAAGGATATGTAGTTTTTTAGGAGATTCCGCGACACGCAGCATAAACTTAAATAGGCCAACTGTGGTTTTACCAGCTGCTGTCGTGCTAGCCCTCCAAAAATTCTACTGGAACTTTGCATTTCAAAAATGCTTTATATTTATTTGATAATATTAATCTTTCAGAACTCATGGAGTTTAACCACCCCCTTTAAGCAATCAATTGCTCATTTGTTTTATCAGATCATCTAGCTTTGTCTTCTCCTCTGCTAATCCTGATACTTCAACATCCTGCTTGTCTTTCCACTTATCAGGGCGGCGATTCTTTAGCCAGAAGATCTGTGCAGTGGTATCTGGTGGCACATATACCTCTTCGTCGGCATATTCTATGTGTTCTTTTTCACTGATGCGTTTGCCGTTATCGTACTGGACTTCTTTGCACTTGATTGCTTTTCGGACTGTTTCTTTGAATCCAAGTGACTTTTTTAGTAGTGCATTTTCCACTTGACGGTCCACAACTTCCTTTCCTTTTTTTAGGACGGAAGAAATGGAAGAATGTTTACTTTTCCAACTTGTAAAAGATCTTTCGCTTATCCCTATTTTTTCCTCTGCTATCTGCTTATCAGTAAGCCCATCCATTGCCCATCCTTCCAGTTTCAGCAAGCCTTCTGGTGTCAGCCAATATTCATATTTTCCTTTTGCCATCAGACTCACCTCTCTTTCTTGGCATAGCAAAAGCCGCCAGCGATTGCTGACGGCCTACCTTAGGGAAGAACACTACCCGATGTGTTCAAGATCCTCTGATCTCTATTGTTATTATAAATGTGATTTTTGTGATTTGTGTGAAACTTTCAAAAAAGCATCAATTTTTTTGCTGACGCCACTTCTTTCAATGTTCATCTTTCGTGCAACCTTCTCCTGAGTCAGCCCCTCTAAGAAATACATCTGAAAAATTCTCCGTGTTCTGCTATCCCTAATCCCGAAGATCCATTCCTCAATGCTATCCTGTTCAGCTTCAAGTTTCTCAATCTGGGTCTCATACCGCTTACGACGTTTTGCTCCAAGCTCATAATCATGACCCACGATTGCTTGTGCCCTTGGATACCCTTTACGGTAATCAAAGATCACATCGTTTCCGATCAGACTGTCACCTTCCCCCAGATGCTCAAGTTTGTACTTAAGTTCCTTGATCTCGTCTCGATTGCTCCGGTACGCTTCCAGGCGCTCCCGTGTCATGCCTTCTGTTTCCATCGGTATCACCTCCTCTCACCTTACTCCAAGCTACTCTTCGGTGTCTTCTGGGCTAACAATCTCCGCCGCAGTTGGCACAGCGTTGAGCACATCTCTAAACATCTTGTATGTCGACTTGTATTCTGGATGTTCCTGTTCAGCATCATCAAGTACAGAAATGATAAAATCTGCATCAATTAGTCTCATGATTACTTACCTCCGTTTCTTCGATACGGCTCTGGCAGAGGCATCCATGCCACAACATCACGAATCGGTAATGTACGACACTCAAAATGTTCATCTCCAAACACCCTGATGTAATGAGCGATCATCATACCACCGCTTCTTGTCTGTACCAGATATCCTGTGCAATGATCAATGCTTATGTCATGCAGATCTTCCACATCAGGGATCTGATCACTCACTGGTATCCAGTGCATCTTGGCCTTCTCCAGTTCTTCACACTTCTCATCATACAAATCACACATGTCACTGATCTGATCCGGACTAAATCCAGTATTCTCGTACTCCATAAGCTTCCACAATGCGCCATAGATCTTTTCCCACATTCCATCCGTGATGATCTGTCCTGCATACAGTGATTTCCATGCAACACCGCTTAAAGCCCAATTACCTTGACTATCAGTTTCTGTTAATCTACTCATCTTGTTCTCCTCCACCAACGTGCCTTACTTCTTGGCCGCTGCTTAATGCTCGCTAAAAAGCCTGCATATGTACGACAATTATTCTCTACCAACCTGCATTCCGTGTGCTTGATCATATTGTGAATCATCTTCTGCATCCGATCAGCTTCGACCGGATTATAACCATGGAGCTGCTTATATGTTTTCTTTCGTCTTCTTTGATTCATACTCTTCCTCCATCATCTCGCATTTCTTCGCCTGATATCGGAAAGTCGAATAACCCAAACCACTTTCCTGTACAGCGGCATAAGTTGAAATTTCTCCATTTTTCCAGCGCTTATATGCACGTTTAAATCTTTCCGATAGCGGTTTTATATTCTTTTTCTGCTTATGTGTTTCACCTCGTTCTTTCAACATTTCCTTTACATAGCTTGCAAATGTCATCTCGCTGACTCCAAGTTCCTCTGCTCCTGCAACAGCTGTAATCTCTCCATCTCTCCACTTGATATAAAGTTCCTCTGGAAGCACTGCTTTTCTTCTACACGCCTGATTGCGCCGCGTTACATTTCTAACCGTTTCATGGTTTGTGTTTTTTCCCTCTGCCTGCAGCACTTTCCAGTGCATCCAATTTTTATACATTGGGCGACGTTCATATCTTGTTTCATGCAGCGCACTTTCTGCCATCTTCGTTCTTGCCTCTGCCTGACGCATTGCTTCTTGAGATGTTTGAAACACATCTCTTCCAAAATCGACATCCTTCCAGTAGAACTTTCTGTTACCCTCTGTAACTGCTCCGACTTCTCTTTTGAACACTTCACTTGCCCATCCTGTCAATGCGCTTCCTTTACGGGATTTCCAGATATACGGCTCCGTAATTACAGATTCTACAACTTCAAGTCCCCAGTTCTTGAAGCCTTCAAGATTCTTTTTCCTCAGTTCGTAATCAGTCAAGTGAAACTCACTTACATGATACACATGATCACCAATCTTTGGTGTCCACTTCTGTTCATTCATTGTTACCCTCCAATTTGTTTATACTAATCTTATTCTTCATCCAAATAGTTGCGGCCAAAGACCTCCATAAAATATCCTCTGCTGCCCCAGTGAGCCTCGAACGCTCTCTGAGCATCTTCATGCAAAATCTGGCGATTCTCGCTACCGTTTTTACTATCGTGAACCGCATTAGGGCCTGTCCGGTGACACGGAATACACAAATATACTTTTAGCCCATAATGCTCAGATAGCTTACGGTTGGGGCCTCCGAAACAATGATGTTCCTCTGTCTGACCAACATACCCACACAGATAGCACTCTCCTTTACGTGTCATCATCCTTGTTTTTGCCATTTTTCCCTCCCATTTTTTGTGTCACATTGTGACACAATTTTTTCATTGAATGAAAGTTCCTGGATGAGTCGTTCTTGTCTCATGCCCTATTCCTCCCTTGCGCAAGTGATTCCCCCGATGCCCAGAATGCAGTAACCCTCTTGCAGGCCCTCATAATCTTCCAACATGTACTTTACTACACAGCGGATCACGTTTCCGGTCGCCTTTCCGCTCGCAAACTCGTGCATCTCTAATACATCTCCCACTCTGTAATTTCTATCGTTCTTTCTTAACTCAAACATCTTTTTTCGCGTTATGATGTCGTTATAATACGTCGTTGCCAATTTCAGATAATGCGTTTTCGGTTTCAATTCCGCGTGCGGTTCTGTGTCGCTTTCCACAGCTTTCTGAGCTACCTGCATGTTTTCGTATACTTCTCCGGTCAATCCATCTACAATGCGTGGCTGCACATTTTCTTTTGGTTCTGACCGTGTTTCCTCTGCTTTCTGCGTTTTATCCCTGAACGCATTACACTTTACCGTCGTTGATGACTTCTGATAGCAGCCATCCCAATTCTTGCATTGATAACAAATGCTTTCGATGTTCATGGGCTGAACTTCATTCTGTTCTTCTGTCTGTTCCTCTGCCTCCTGTGTTGGCTGTACCACCTCTCGTGCCTGAGCACTATTGATGGTTCCAGTCTCCTTATATACCTGAAGCACTTCCCTCTGCGCTGCATCATCCATCTTCGCAATGGTATATGCCGCCGAAAAGTTTATCTTTTCATCCCTCAATGCTTCATACAGTTCTCTATTAAGCCGATTCGCAATCGTCTCCATCTGGCCAACCTTTGCTGCACTGTAGCTTAAAATCGATGCAATTGTGTCCCGAAGTCTTCCATCCTGTAAATCATAACCTTTTAACGACTCTTTGTTCTTTTTCATCTCCTGAAGTGTTTCCTTCAGGCGCTTCTCTTCCTCAATCTGCTCCCAGACGGTCTTCACCCTCTGCCTATTGCACATGATGATTTCAATCATCTCCATGTGCTCATTCTCCGCCGTTCGGATCTGACATGTTGCTGTCGAGAACTCCGTGTAACCTTGCTTCTGCAATAGACGCAGGGCGCGCCATCGACGCTCCCCACCCAGCAATTTATAGCTGCCTTTCTCCGTTGGTGCATACGTCACCGTAAGGTTTTCCAACAAACCAACCGCCTTGATATCCGCCGCCAACGCTTCAATATCTTGCATCGAATAAAAATTATGCCCATTGGGATAAATGTCTGCTATATCAATATCTTTCGTTCGGAAGCGACCGCATGGCTTCTCCTCTGCCTGTTGGCGCGTAGTTCGATTGAGGGCGTTCAGCACGCTGTATCCTCCTGCCATTATTCTGCTCCTTTCTATTTTCTGTGTTTTCTGGCTCCGATCTCTTCCAGATCCTGCATAAGTTCCTCTGCCACTTTTCTGTAGTCTTTGGTTGCTTTGCCATTTTTACTAAAGACCGGAAGTGGCAGCCCTTCCCGCGCCGCCCTTTGCACCATGACGCTGCGCGTGATCGCAGCATCAAACGCATTGTAGCCGCTGCCATTATGTAACCACTCCTCAAATTCTCGATTCGTCTTGTTATTCTGTTTCATGGTGAACAACGCCTTCAGTTGCAAATCAGGCTTGATACTCTTCAGATCATCTACCTGCTCCTGCAATTGCTGTAGGCCATCAATCTCATACCCGCCAAACGGAACCGGCGCCACAATCAGGTCAGATGCAATCAACGCATTCAGAACCGTCATATCGAGACCAAGCGCACAGTCAAAGATTGCAACATCATATGCGATATACCATCTTTCCATTGCCTCCAGACGTTCCAGTGCTCGATCCAGAATGTGCAACTGCTCGGCCTCCGTGTCCTGCAACACCTGTGCATTGGCCTGCATCAGATACATATTGGCCGGAATGACATCAATAATTCCCTTTGCCTCTGGATCTAAACAGGTTGCTCTCACTGTGCAATTCTCCGGATCTTCCTGCCCCTGCATGATTGAGTGTGTACCTCTGCTATCTGGGCTATACTGTCCGAGAGCCTTGCTCGCATTTCCCTGCATATCACAGTCGATCAAAAGCACGTTCTTTCCGTGTTCTGTTGCCAGGATCGTTGCCAGGCTTACTGCTGTTGTTGTTTTCCCGATTCCTCCCTTGAGGTTTAAAATTGCTATTCTTTCCATGTCTTTGAGTCCCTTCCTAAAATTTCTTTATTTCTCCTGTGTCTTTTGTATCTCCAATTTCTGTTTTTGCCCTTTTCGCATCCGCACACGGATGTAATAGCGACCATTAAACGAGTTATAGTAAACGTTCGAGTCGGTGTACACATATCCTTCATAGCGAAGTTTTCCTCCTCTAGTTTTTACTGACTCCACATACTCGCGGATATAATCATGGCTTGCGACCATTTTGTCGATATCCCTTGGGCGTGTTTGGTGATGTTTACGCTGCGGTGGCTGCTCTAAGTTTGTGCTGCAGCTCCAGCGTTTTTTATGTTTTTTTCTTTTTGTATCTGCCACTGGTTTGACCATATATCTGATCGCACCTTCAATACCGTTCTCATCTTTCTCGATCCACCTGTACTCATTTCTCCCGCCATGCTTCCAGGTTGTCATAACTGTGTCCGCATCCAGCAAAGAATCCATCAGAAGATGATGATGAATCCGCACTACTTTTTCGTCTTCGTCCACCTCTTCCGTAACGTAGACATACTTCGCGTTCGGGAGCCCCTTCCTTTTTCTCTTCGCATTCACGTTGCGAAGGAATTTTTGCATATTAGCGTTTGCGACCTCTATGCTGGCCGGAGCATCTGAGTAGGTCAGCGTAACCCACAGATCCCCTTCTTTGAAGTTGTGTTCACAGAGCTGCCAGAAGCGCTTTCGAGCCAGTCTGCCATTCAGCTCCTTTTGGGCCTTCTGTTGCTTGCGTTTATCAATGGGTTTTATCCCTTCAGCTTTTGCCTGTGTCCTAGTAAACTCCGGGTAATACTCGATCTCCAGCTGTTCATCCGCGAACTGTTCCTTGGTAGCATATACCCCGTTCGCCTTGCCTTTTTGCAGCAGCTGTTCTATGAAGTACTCATTTAGATCCTCTATACTCTGATCATACTGCTCTTGGTAGTCATACTCTATGTAGTGTGGCTTTCTGCCCTTACCTGTCGTTCTTTCTTTTCCCGCCATACTCTCATCTCCCTTATGTTTTCTGTTTTTCCGGTAATGAACTGGCGGAACCCGGAGGGAATGTGCAGAGATGTTAATATACATTACAAGCCCGATTAAGAGGGCATCCCTCTTTTTTCTCGCGCTATATATTGCATTTTCTTGCACTATGTATTATACTAAGTTTGAAACAAAGTTCGTCCACAGCGTTGCCGCCAAACAACGTAGCTGTGGACGTTTTTTCATTTCTTATGCCTTTAAGATCTTCTCGATCATCTCATTCAGATCCTTTATCGTTTCTGGTGTCTTTATCTGTTCAAATTTGCTTTGGATTTCGTCAAGCTTTGCGTTAAAGTCTTTGATTTCTTCGCTCGTTGGAAGCTCCATAACCGGATTGCTCGGTCTTGCTTCCATGCCTCCTGCGACAATTCTAAGTACAGTCTCACAGTCTTCCTCTGAGTCGTACTCTGCCACTTTCGTTCTTATACCGCTCTCCCCCTCTATGAACAGATATTTGCCATATGCACCAAGTCTCTTTCCTGTCATCTCCTGCAAGAACAATCTGTCTTGTGACATTACAAACATTACAATATCCTCCTTATTTATAATTTTCGTATTTGTTACCTATGCAAATGATTTCTCTGATGCAAGCTTCTGGAACCCGTTTATCCTGGGCAAATGCCTCCCATTGTTTTTGTAACTCTTCTTTTGCTGTCTCCGGCGCTTCTACACTTATTATCACTCTACCGCTATGGCCATCACTGATGTACTCAACTCGGTAAATCGGATTCTCTCGTTCTGGTACCCACAGCGCCCGATTCCGAAATGCCTCCAATACCGTCATTTTTTCATATCTCCTTGACTTTTTAGCCGTAAATGTGTATGATTATATTGTCTTTGGGTGTCTTTTGACATCCCCGCCGATTTTGCTTGCGACTTAATCGGCGGTTTTTTATACCTTTTTTTCATTTCCTCCTCTGCCTCTAACCTTCTTATTTATGTTCACGATATCTGATCCCTAAAGTCAACGACCTCTTCTCCGGTCTGCATACTGTAAATATAATTGCCTGTTTCAGCATCCGAGATCAAGACTTCATAGCCCAACCACTTCGAATATCTCTCAAAAAACTGGCATCCCTGTCGCTTTACTTTTATTACTGTGCATTTGCTCTCTGGAACGCCAACAGGTATCTCATATTCCTCAGCCGAGAATATTTCCTGCTGTACATCATCCTTAAAAACCGTTACTATGAACAGTCCCTTCTCTCTTCTCTTTGCACTCGGTACTGGCCCAACATTCACCAGAGACGTCAGTACATCTTGCGATTCAGCACAACTTTCATATGCTGCAGTTTCCTTATTCTCTTCCTGGCACTCTTCAGTACGATCTGACATCCGATAGATTCTATCAAACTGAATTCGCCAAGCCTCCATTGCCTCTTTATATGCAATTTCGTCTTGTGCGAACAAATCAACTCGGTCTGATCTGATATGTACAATATAATTGCCCATTACCTGCTCATACTTACGCTGCAATTCATCCAGCTTTTCAAGCTCCCTCTTTAAACTTTCTTTTACCATCGTCATTCCTCCTTTCTTCGCTTGTCTGAATGTCTTTTTTCTTTGTGATCTTGATGTCACTTAAGATCACACCATGTTCCTCTGCCCAAATGGTATACAGTACTCTCAGGATACGCTCTCCTGTAGGCGGCGGATTTCTAATCGGCTCCACAGGCGAATTTATTCTTTTACTCATACTTACTCCTTTCAGCTTCCCTCCACGTTTGAGGGAGCATTTATTATTGTTTACATATCGTAGGCTCTGCCTTCTGGACGAAATCTTTCGTTTTATTACAAATTTCACTTACATAGCTATCTACCAGGCCAAAATAATAGTTTGCCATCATTTTTGTTGTGATGATCGATGCCACAACCGAGCATCCGACACAAATTAATATCTGCACTTTCCTACCTCCTTCCACTGTAAAATTCCCTTGACTTTTACCATCCCCTACACTTATCCTTTCAGTATAGGCTAACGAAATAGCCGAGTACAAAGAAAGGAGATTCAAAGTATGGCTTATTACACTACATTAGGTAAAACTGTTACTTGTCCTGCACTCAATGAAAAGATTACTCTTAGTGCCAAATACATTTTTACAGAAAACCCTGATAATGAGTATGAAATGCAGTTTGCCTACGCAACTTGTCCCATCGTAGAAAACTCTAAACTTGATCCATACGATCAGTGTAAAGAATATAAATATCTACGATGCACTTTCTCTCACTGTCCTCACTTGGATAACTTCCCTACTCTTTGGGATTATCGAAAAGATCTTAGAAAGGAGAACTAATATCATGCAAGAAACCGTTGTTACTTCAACTTCATTAAGTTATTTGAGCTAGCAAACGAAGTTATCCAAAATGGTACTTCGTCTTATAGTGACAAGCTTTACAAAGAATGTATTAGTCTATTAGCCAAAGAATTTTAATCCAAAAATCACTGGCGCATAGCCAAAAAATGCTACAATTTCTCCCAATATCAGCACTATGCGCCAATACTCACTATCTGTGCACCAATACAAAATCATGGATAATGCCAACAATGATGTTCCAATAATACAACATGCTGTTTGCACTAACTCACCTCCTACGGATATTTCACCAGCATTTTAATTTTGAGCTTTGCGAATCCAATCTTTTCCGGAACTACTCTCAAGTGAACCAACTCATTCTTTTGCATCTCTGCTGCCGTTCATCTTACCAACAGTAACTTTGATAACTGTTTTTGTCTGGGACGATGGATCAAGATTGAACAGACGACTCAATTCCCATCCATTCGGTCCTGGCAAATACACCAGTGTCTGCTCAGTAACTTCTTTACCATTTACCTTTAAAACATCTCGATCAAAGTCAATTTCTAATGATCTAATTACTTCTTCCATATTCTCCTCCTACGCTGTCTTCTGGGGCTTGTTACTATCCATCTCCATTCTGGCTTTCAACAACCGCGCTCCACTGTCGATCAGTGCCAAACTTGGCTTGTCGAGTTCTCTCAAAATCTGGATCAACCCCTTCAAGTCAGAATCTTCTTTTTTCATCTTATCGCCTCCTTTGCTAACTTTGTGATCATATGATAGCACACAAAGTCAACATTGTCAATATATCTTCGTTGACAATGTTATCATTTTTTGATATGATCCTTTTTGCAAGGAGGTGAAACAACAATGGAATTAAGAAATCGAATTATAAAAATTCGAAAAGATGCAGGACTAACCCAAGACGAGTTTGCAAAAAAAATAGCATTAACCAGAAATTACGTCAGTATGGTAGAAAATGGAAGTAGAAATTTTGCTGACAGAACGATTTCTGATATCTGTAGAACATTTTCTGTTAACGAAAATTGGATGCTTACTGGTGAAGGAGAACCATACATGCCACCAGAAGATGATAGAGCAGGATATATATCAGATTTGCTTGAAGGAAAAGATGATGAGTTTTATGATATGGTTGTGCAGGTAGTGAAAACTTATTCCGATCTGGATGAGAAAAGCAAAGCGGTATTAAGAGAATTTGCAAAAAAATTAGCAGACAACATAAAGGGCCAGGGTTAACCCCCGGCCCTTTTAATGTGTTTAACTAGAAGCGTGTAGATCTCTTTTAAGAACTGTTCGTCCTCGATTTTATCCAGCAATTTAATGATCAATTCCTTATACGTATGTACCGCCCCTTTCTCTTTTGTGAACGTGTGTTTGTTTATATAATAATAGCAAACACACGTTTTGTCAATACTTTTTTCTAATTGCATTATAATTGATCTTCCTATAGTTGTAAATACATGTCCGTTAAGCCGGACAGCCTACTTATATGGGCTATCAAACAGGTCGGTTATATGCAGCTCAAGCCCCTGTGCTATCTTCTCCAACGTGTCCAACCGGGGGCTTGCACCATCACAGATGTCCCCAATCGTGGACTTTGGCACTCCGCACAACTCCGCAACCTGCCTGATAGTCAAGCCTCTCTGTTCCAATATTTTCTTTATTTTAATTTTCATCTTGCACCTCCTGCTATAGGCTGTGCAAACATTGCAATAAAAATACTTATTTTGCTTGAACTGTGTCCCTTTATGTAGTATTTTATAACTAATAACATTTTTAAGGAGGGATTTATGGGATTATTTAAGCGAGACATTCACACTGATAATCTTTCTTTGCAAAGAGCCATTAGTAACACCAAGCGTTGGAAAATTGATACTGTTTGCGTTTCAACATACAGAAATTGCCCGCTATGTCGAGAATATAACCAAAAAACCTATTCTATTTATGGATGGAATAAGAAATATCCTAAGCTTCCAGAGTTCTTGTATCAGCGAACATGCCCGCAATGCAAAACAATTATTGGAATGACAATGGATATGTTTGCGTAGGAGAAGAACATGAAAAAATCAAAAAAACTCTTTTTATTATTTTTATTTACCGTATTGGCACTGATGGGCTGCACGCCAGCACAAGAAGATGTCAAAACTACTGAATCAGATGGCACCGAGGTAACAACTGGAGACTTTGGCATATCAAAATTGGTACATAGCATACCATATAACGATTTAACTTACGAAGAAGCTACATTTTCATTAAAGTCTATTGAGATGTATCAAGACAAGGATTCCAAAGGATACAGCCCCTATATTGTTGTGAGATTCGATCTAAGTACCATGGAATCTGAATGGATATATCAAATATTTAAAGACTATGGAGATTTAGGGCAGCCAACATTCGACTTGAGTGCATATCTAACTTGCGAGAAAAATGATGTCAAATATGAATCAATGCCAACGCTCCGTATGCAATACGATGATACGTCTGCATTATGTATTTTCTATTTGAGTGATTACTACCCTTATAGTTTTGATGAGTCTTCTTTTGATATAAAACTATCCTTGAAGCAAAAAGATACTTATATGTACGAAAACAAAAAGCGAAATCAGCTACATATGTATCGCTGGAACGTCAATGATGAAAACGATTATATCAGCATTCCTGTTTCACCAGCTGCTGAAATGCCGTCTGACGTAGCTGAAGGTATTCAAAAAGGATATCAACGTTTGATTGAGCGATGGTCAAAATGAAGAAATTAACCCCGGCACAATTTGTGTCGAGGCTTTCTTCTTTTGTACTTTTATTCTTTTTTCTTTTGTACTTATGTACCTCTTTTGTATTTTTTTGTATATCTCTTTGGTACGTTTATATCTTATCATTCCGCGTCGATTTGCGCAATCAATTTCCCTCGCATTTTTCGACATATCTTGACATTTCCCCTTGCATCACTTATGATGCAGTTAAGACCACCAAGAAAGGAGTGTATGTATATGAAAAAAGTTGGTCTATATGTGCGTGTATCCACGCAGGAGCAGAAATTGCACGGTATCTCGATTGAAAATCAGCTAGATGCCCTGCAAAAATACTGTAAAGAAAAAGGATATATTGTTGTCGCTACTTACAATGATGCAGGTGTATCTGCGCATGGTAGCTACAAGAAACGTCCTGCTCTACTGCAGATGATTCAAGATTGTCAGGAAAAGAAGATTGAACTTCTGCTTTTCACTCGCCTTGATCGTTTCTTTCGCTCGGTCGGCGATTACTACATCGTTACGTCGCAAATGGATAAAGTGCCATGGAAAGCTATATGGGAAGAGTATGAAACAGAGACTTCCGATGGCCAGTTTCGCGTGAATATCATGTTATCAATCGCAGAAGCCGAGGCCGCCCGAACATCTGAAAAGATTAAATCCATCATGGATTATAAAAGGGAACGCGGCGATCACTTAGGGACTGTGCCTCTGGGATATCGAACTGAAAACAAGAAGCTCGTTATTGATCCAGACACCGAACCAATCGTGAGAGAGATCTTCTCGATGTATGACTCTGGAAAAGGACCAAATGCAATCCGCAAGTATCTTTCCAATGTTGGGCATGATATGCACTCCAGATCTATCCGAGAGCTGATCTTCTCTCCTGTATATGCCGGTGATGATAATGGTCGCCCGTGTCCTGCTTACTTTTCCAAAGAAGAGTACCAGCGCAGGCTTGCCACAAGAAAAATCCACGAGCCAAGAAACGATCGCCAAGAAACATATATCTTTTCAGGGCTAATCAAATGTGGCGTTTGTGGTGCAACAATGCATGCGCAAAAAGCTAATGGAAAATACCTTAATTATATTTGCACCACCGGCAAACAAAAGTTTCTGCATCCCGGGCTGTGTGCATCTGAAAAGCATCTTGAATCTACTCTGCTTTCAAGACTTCAAGATTTTGCAGACGAGTATAATTTTGCCAGTGCCTCTGCTGCCTCAAATGAAGCAGATCGCAAGAAAGAAATTGCCTCACTGAACGGAAAGCTCAAACGTATAGGAATTCGATTTGAAGATGGCGACATCTCCACAGAGGAATATCGGGCAAAGCGCGATGATCTTAAATCAAAACTAGCCGCCCTGGAAGTGATCCCCTCTGCGAAGCAGATCATCCTCCCGGACGACTTTTTCGAAACTTATGCCCAGCTTGGGCGAGATGGAAAGCAGCGTTTTTGGCGTTCGCTGATTACTTCCATCACCTTTACCCCCGACCGAAAGTATGACATTCAGGTCGGCGATATTTTTTGGCGTTAAAATTACTTACTTAATTGATTTTGTTACCGGTGTATAGCTGATAATATTTGCCCTTTTGTGCAATAAGATCATCATGAGTTCCGCGCTCAATGATACGTCCCTGCTCTAAGACCATGATACAGTCGCTGTTCTTAACGGTAGACAGACGGTGCGCGATAACAAATGTTGTTCTTCCGTGCATCAGCTTGTCCATACCATCCTGAACAATTTTCTCAGTTCTTGTATCAATGGAGCTTGTTGCCTCGTCAAGAATTAGTACAGGAGGATCGGCAACAGCTGCACGGGCAATGGCAAGAAGCTGTCTTTCACCCTGACTTAAGTTAGCGCCATCTCCTGTAAGCATTGTGTCGTAGCCCTGCGGCAGTCTGCGGATAAAGCCATCTGCATTAGCAAGCTTGGCTGCTGCATGTACCTCTTCTTCTGTCGCATCAAGTTTTCCGTAACGAATATTTTCCATAACAGTTCCAGTAAACAGATGTGTATCTTGAAGAACAATTCCGAGTGAATGACGAAGATCATCCTTTTTGATCTTTCCGATATTTATACCGTCATAGCGGATCTTTCCGTTTTGAATGTCATAGAAACGATTGATCAAATTGGTGATTGTTGTCTTTCCTGCACCTGTTGAACCTACAAATGCAATCTTTTGTCCCGGCTGCGCATATAAGCTTACATCATGAAGTACCATCTTATCATCGTTGTAACCAAAATCCACATGCTCAAATACAACATCGCCTTTAAGCTGTCTATAATCTGTCGTACCTTCTGCCTTGTGATAATGCTTCCAAGCCCATGTTCCTGTTCTCTTATTTGATTCAGTGATTGTGCCATCTGCATTTACAACAGCATCTGTAAGAGTAACATAGCCATCATCCACCTCTGGCTTTTCATCAAGCAGACGGAAAATTCGATCACCGCCGGCAAGTGCCATAACGATACTATTTAACTGGTTACTGATCTGGTTAATTGGCTGCTGGAAGCTCTTATTTAAAGTTAAAAAGCTTGCCAGACTTCCCAATGTAAAGCCGCCAATTCCATTGATTGCAACAAGACCACCGACAATTGCAACAACAACGTAGCTTAAATTTCCAAGCTGTACATTGATTGGTCCTAAGATATTAGCATAACGGTTTGCATTATATGCACTTCCAAACAGATCATTATTTAACTGGTCAAAGCGCTCAATACTCTCCTCTTCGTGACAGAATACCTTGACAACCTTCTGACCATCCATCATCTCCTCGATAAAGCCGTTTAATGCACCGATATTTTTTTGCTGTGATACGAAAAACTTTCCGCTCTTAGAAGCAGCTGTTTTACTTGCCCATATAACAAGCATAACCATAACAATGGAAACAAATGTAAGCGGCACACTTAAGATGATCATGTAGATCAGCACATTTACAATACTAATTAAGCTATTGATGAACTGCGGAATACTCTGGCTGACCATCTGGCGAAGCGTATCTACATCGTTTGTATACATTGACATGATATCGCCATGCTTATGTGTATCAAAATATTTAATTGGAAGGGATTCCATATGTTTAAACATGTCGTTACGGATATTTCTCATCGTTCCCTGAGTGACATAAACCATGATCTTGGTATTGCCAAAGGTTGCTGCAATACCGATTGCATACAGGATACCCATCTTAATGATTGCCTGAAGAAGCTCTGAATAGTCCGGGTTAGCCTGACCTAAAAGAGGTGTAATATAACCGTCAATCAAAGTCTTCATAAACATAGTTCCCTGTGTATTGGCATAGACACTGACGAAAATGCAGATCAGCACAAATGCACAGTGAATTGGATATCTCTTTAATACATAGGACATAATACGTCCGAATACCTTCATCGGATTGTCGACCCTCTGTTTTGGTCCGAAATCACGTCTTGGTCCTGGCATTACTGATCACCGCCTTTCTCATCAAAATCGCCGCTTCCGCCTGTCTGGGACTCATATACCTCGCGGTAAATCTCATTTTTAGCAAGAAGTTCTTCATGTGTTCCAATTCCATTAATCTTACCATCATCCATCACGATGATACGATCTGCATTCTGCACACTTGAGATACGCTGTGCAATGATGATCTTTGTTGTATCTGGAATTTCCGTTGCAAATGCCTGACGTATCTTTGCATCAGTTGCTGTATCAACTGCACTTGTGGAGTCATCAAGAATTAAAATCTTTGGCTTTTTAAGAAGTGCTCTTGCAATACAAAGACGCTGCTTTTGTCCGCCTGATACGTTATTTCCGCCCTGCTCAATGTAAGTATTGTAGCGCTCCGGGAAACGCTCAATAAATTCATCTGCACAGGCAAGCTTACAAGCACGGATACATTCCTCATCAGAAGCTGTTTTGTCACCCCAGCGAAGGTTCTCTAAAATGGTTCCGGAGAATAAGACATTCTTCTGAAGAACAACGCTGACTTGATTACGAAGTGCCTCCATATCATATTTTCGCACATCTAATCCGCCAACCTTTACAGCACCTTCCTGAACATCATACAGACGGCTAATCAAATTAACAAGACTTGACTTTGCACTTCCAGTTCCGCCGATCAGACCAATTGTCTCACCTGAACGAATAGACAAATTGATATCAGACAAAATCGGCTTTTCGCTTCCTGCATTATATCGGAATGTAACATGATCAAACTCAATGCTTCCATCCTTTACATCTGTAACTGGCTGATCTGGGTTTTTTAAATCTGGCTTCTCATTTAATACTTCACAGATACGCTCTGCACTTGCAATACTCATTGTAAGCATAACGAAAACCATAGACAGCATCATCAAGCTCATCAAAATACTCATACAATAATTTAATAAGCTCATCAGCTTTCCTGTTGTCAGCGCAACACTTCCTGTTCCGATGATCATCTTCGCACCAATCCAGCTGATTGCAAGGATACAGCCATATACGGCAAACATCATGACTGGAGAGTTCAATGCAACAACACCCTCTGCCTTAACAAAGATCTTATAAATGTTTTCGCTTGCCTTTACAAACTTGTTCTTTTCATAATCTTCACGCACGTAAGCCTTTACAACACGAATAGCAGAAACATTCTCCTGAACACTCGCATTTAACTCATCGTACTTTGGAAATGCCGCAGTAAAATATTTTCTTGCTCTGTTGACAATAAAAAATAATGCGAAGCCAAGTACAATTACTGCCCCTAAGAAAATTATTGAAATTCTTGCATTTGTAATAAATGCCATTGCTAGCGCACAAATCAGACTGGCCGGTGCTCTCATACACATACGAAGTACCATCTGATATGCATTCTGAATATTAGTTACATCAGTGGTCAGTCTTGTTACGAGACTGGCTGGTGGGAACTTATCTCTTTTTGAAAAAGAAAAAGCCCTCGCTCCCCAAGCCGACAA
>OGSD01000719.1_pt1 | contig 33890 bp, 23 predicted proteins | sample 1553571 | NCBI WGS metagenome assembly OGSD01 (sample SAMEA2580072, study PRJEB22360) | human gut metagenome | biome: human gut; feature: human-associated habitat; material: faeces | place: Denmark | collected 2008/2010 | reverse complement strand
GGGCTGCCGCGTGATGTCGCCCGCAACTATGATGTCGCCGTTGATGCCGACGGCCCCAGCCGCGCTGTCGGCTGTTTCGGCGGCACGTTGGCGTCGGCCGGCGTTGCTCAGCGATATGCGCCCCGACGGCCATGTGCCGTCGCTGCGGCGTCTGAGTCGCGCTTCGTAGGCGGGCGCGTTGATTGTCTCGAGCCGGTCGATGATCTGGCGCAATACTCCCGTGGGAGCATCGCCGTCGAGTCCGACCCCCGGAAGCGTTGTGCGCAGAGTGGCCGACGAGGCGTCGCGCCGGGTCATGCGTGTCAGCGAGAGAGCCCCTTTGGCGAGCGGCTCGACAGGCTCGCTGACCTCAACGACAATCTCTTCGACGCGGTTCTCCCAGGCGGCGTCGGTCGCCGAGGGCCAGCTGACCGCTAAAGTGTAGGCAGTTCCCGTCAGCGTTCCCTCGTTCAGGGAACTGAAGCTGCCGTCGGCGAAAGTAAGGGTGCGGTCAGCGATGAGCGCCGAAAGCGGCGACGAGGCCGACGGAAGCAGCAACACCGGCGGTGTCAGCGCCACAGTGCGCCCGCGGCTGTCGAGCGAGCGGATGCGCGCCACTACGGGCTGGAAGAATGCTCCCGCGGCAGCGGCCTGAGCACTCATGGCGCGGTAGGCCGCCGAGATGTCGGCGGTCAGTGTGGCCCGGTCGTCGGCGGTCAGCGGAGTCGATACGGTAGGGTAGGAACCTTTGAGCTTGCGCGAGGCCATAACCTGCTGGAGCGAGACCAGCGGCGACGCCGTCACGACAGGGCCACCCAACGTGCCCGCGACATCGCTGCGCCGCCAGGTATAGTCGGCGTAACGCCATACCGAGGTGTCGCCGTCGGCCATTACAATTACCTCGTCGGCACCGCTTTCTATGACGGCCGCCCTCGACGGACACCGGCTGACGATTGTCACGGTTTTCCCTGCCGGAGTTATGGCGGTAAGCCCCGCGGGACCCTGATAGAAACAGGTCAGGCCGTCGGAACTGCTGAAAACATGGATTAGGCGCCCTGTGGCACCGGCGGCAAGCGGCTCCGGCTCTCCGGCCGGCATAAGCCCCGCCGCCGTGGGGCGGAGATCAGTGTGTAGGATCATAGCGTAAAAGAATAGGGTTAGATGCGCGCAAAGCTACGCCCTGCGCCCGCCCTCGCCCCCTTCTTAACGCAAAATCCCGCCCGACAGGCCCGCCTTATAGGGCCAATAAGCCCAATAAGGCCTATTAGCCTTATTAATCGTGGCGGACGAATTTTATTTTTGGTTATTGGGAATTATTAACTATCTTTGCGGCCGACAGTTCTAATTATCATTTACCTTAAACTATTTTCCCCAAATGAAAAAGTTTTTTACTCTCGTTTGCCTAGGTGCTTCGCTCTGCGGCACAGCTATGGCGGCTGAAACAGTCCATCAGGGTCAGGGCATGAGCGGCGAAAACGCCTACTCTGAAGTTACCTTCACCAACGGACAGGACGGTACGACCAAGGCAACAGCAAAAGTAGTCTATACTCTGACAGCCACTGCCGACAACAACATCGCTATCGAAGCCAAGTTCGAAAATCTCGATCCCGCGACTTTCATCGGTCTTGTCGATGCCGGTTATTTCTTCGTTGAGGGCGTTGGCGAAACACCTCTGACTCTTGCCGACGGCGTATATACTGCCACAACAGCCGGTACTTTTACCGAAGGCACAGCCTACAATGGATTCTTCAAACGTATGTCTGCTGCTGACTGGTATGGAGGCTCTCTCGAATTCCCCTTCGAATTCACTTTCACCAAAGGCGGTGAGGAACCGGGCCCCGGCCCCGAGCCGACCGATCCTACCGAAGGACGCACGCCGAAGAATGTCTACGTGGCTCCCGAAACCATCCCCGCCGACAATATCTATTTTGCTCCCGGATGGTCTCCCAGCGACCAGTACAGCTACACTCTGACCGCCGACGCCGCTACCTTCGTGCTGACCGCCGCAACTTTCGAACGCTGGCAGGCTCAGTTCAAGATTCCCACCGGGGTCAGCTTCACCGCCGAAGATGTTTATCAGCTCGAGTTCGACTATAAGGCCGACAATGCTTTCACCGGCCATGTAAAACTCTATCAGAACGGCGCTGACGGCACTTTCGCTGTCGATCAGGATCTCGCTATGACTGCTGAAGTCCAGCACTTCAAATCGCCCGTCTATACCGACAAACCTCTCGAAAACATTATCCTTCTCTTCGACTGGGGCACCAATCCTGCCAACACTACCATCGAGGTGACCAATATCAAACTGATCAAATATGTGACCGGCGACGAACCCGAGCCCGCCACCACTCCCGAGCAGCTCTATCTCAACGGCGCTATCGTAGGATGGGTTGAGCCTTCAGAAGCAAATGCCGACAAGTTCGCCGACTATATCCTCGCCGAAACCGAAAAGGGTTCAGGCATCTACACCGGCGAATTCGAATTCGAGGCCCAAGAGAACAACTCGTTCCGCTTCTACAGCAAGCTCGACGGCTGGGACAACAGCTCGATCGGCGCATCGCAGAACGACCAGCAGCTCCCCTTCACCTTCACCGACAACGTCTATGAAGGCGAAATCTTCATCGGTGGCAAAGGTTCATGGCAGCTTCCCGACGACTTCGCCGGAAAGGTTAAGATGACCGTCAACCTCAACGACAAGACTATCAAACTCGAAGCCGAGACTAAGCAGGATTCTATCGAGTCTATCGAAGCCGAGAGCGCCGACGCTGTCTACTACAACCTTCAGGGTGTTCGCGTAGCCAACCCCGAAAACGGCATCTTCATCAAGGTTGCCGGCAAGAAGGTAGAGAAAGTAATCCGCTAAATTAACCAATCCAACATATTGGCGGGCGCCCCGGCGGGCGCCCGCTTTGTTTCTACTTAAAAAAGGTGAAAGCGAGGGTTTTTTCATTGTTTTTTGCTTAATTTTGCGGTTAATTTCCCTATGAACCATCAAATCATGAAATATATCGCAATTCTTGTGGCCGCAATGGTGGTCGCGACGGGTGTCCGTGCCCAGCAGCTTAGTCTCGACGCTGTTTCTCCCGGAACACTCGCAAGCCGCGTAGGCTCGAACGTTTCGGCGACTTCGCTCTCTGTCAGCGGCAGCCTCGACGTGCGCGACCTCGACTTTATCTCGTCGAAAATGACCTCGCTGACAACGCTCGACCTCGGAAATGCCTCGATAGCCGCTTTCGAAGGGGATCGCCCGATGTTTTCGCTCTCAACATGCCGCGCCGGCGAACTGCCGCGCATGTCGCTGGCCGGACTGAAAGCTACGACTGTCGTTCTCCCCTCGTCGCTGACGTCTGTCGGCGACGGCGCCCTTGCCGGATCGGCCCTGACAACGCTGACCATCCCCTCCGGAGTGAAGAATATCGGAGCGGGAGCTTTCGCGTCGTGCACAGGCCTGACAAAGGCAACCATTCCCGCCACTGTAGCTACCGTCGGAGCTGCTGTCTTCGAGGGCTGCGACAAGCTCGCCTCGGTGAACTTTCTCGCGCCCGAGGTGCCGCAGCGCGCTTTTGCCGGATGCATGGCGCTTAAGAACGTCACCCTCGGCAACGGCGTCACCGCCATAGGCGACGGCGCTTTCGCCGGCTGCACAGGTGTCACCGGGCTGACATTCACGCCGACGGCCCTGCGCACTATCGGCGAGCGCGCTTTCGCCGGAAGCGGAATCGAGAGCCTCGACCTCACGGAATGCCCTCTGCGCACGATCGGCGACTGGGCTTTCGCCGGAAGCGCCCTGAAATCTCTGGCGATGCCTGCATGGGTGCCTGCCATAGGCCGCGGCGCTTTCTTCGACGCCTCGTCGCTGACATCGCTCAGCGGTGGCCGCGGCGCCACGGAGGTCGCCGACGCCACCTATAAGGGACTGACAGCCTATGAGGGCGCTCTCAATCCCGGCGACGACATCGTCGAGATCGGCCGCTACGCTTTTGCCGGCGCCTCTATGTCGGAATTCCATCTCTCCGGCTCGCTCGACTATATCGGCGACCGCGCGTTCAGCGGATGCACCGCTGTCAAACGCTTCGACGGCCCGACTATCGCCGTTGTCCCAGAACTCGGAGCCGAGGTATGGGAGGGTGTCGATCAGCCTGAGGTTATCCTCTCTGTTCCGGGCGACCTTATCGAGAGCTTCGCCGCCGCCGACCAGTGGAAAGAGTTCCGCATCGTCAATTCGGGGCTCGACGACATCGCCGCCGACACCGATGCCGGGAACCGTCTTCTGCTGAAAGGTCATTTCGAGGGATCTGCTCTGATTGTCGGCGCCAACGTTCCGCTGGCCGAGGTGAGAGTGTTCGACATAACCGGCCGGCGTCTCGCCGAAGCTAACGCCGGAGGCGCTCTGAATGTTGCCTTGACTGTCGACGTTCCGCGCGGAAATATAATCCTTGTCAGCGCCACTGCCGAAGGCGGCCTCTCTGGCGCTCTGAAGATTTTCAGATAAGGCTATGGGAAAGAATAAGTTGCGCAAATTCAGCGAGATGGAGACGCTCGACTGCGTCTTCCAGTTCCCCTGGCGCACTCTCGAAGAGGCCGGCGGCTGTCCGCTGCGCGGCCGCTGGGGAGCCGAGGTCTTCGGCAATTCCAACCCCATAGTGCTTGAGCTCGGATGCGGCAAAGGGGAATACACCGTCGGCCTCGCCGAACGCTTTCCCGACCGCAACTTCATCGGAATCGACATCAAGGGCGCGAGAATGTGGAGCGGCGCGACAAAGGTGCGCGACCGCGGCATAGCCAACGCCGCTTTCCTGCGCACCTCGATAGAACTGCTCGACCGCTTCTTCGCTCCGGGCGAGGTCGCCGAAATATGGATAACATTCCCCGACCCCCAGATGAAGAAGGCTACCAAGCGGCTGACGGGAACGCGCTTCTGCGGTCTCTACAGCCGGGTGCTCGCTCCCGGCGGTGCCGTCAATCTCAAGACCGACAGCCCTTTTCTCTACACCTATACAAAAGCCATGCTCGCCGAAAACTCCCTGACGGCCGAGGCCGACATCGCCGACCTCCACAATCCCGCATCGGGTGCTCCCGCCGAGCTGACAGAAATAAGAACCTACTACGAGAGCCAGTGGATCGACCGCGGCCTCTCGATAAAATATCTTCGCTGGCGTCTGCCTGCCGACGGCGCTCCGCTGCGCGAGCCCGACGTAGAGATCGAGCCCGACACCTACCGCAGCTTCTCGCGCGGCCATATCCAGATGCCTCAGATTTTCGAATAAACAAACCATCTTCAAGCCATGGCTGAACAACTCTATCCCAAACTTATCCTCGACGCTCTGGCAACAGTGCGCTATCCCGGCAACGGACACAGCGTTATCGAGAACAACATGGTAGCCGACGATCTGCGCATCAACGGGCGCCACGTCAGTTTCTCGCTCGTTTTCGACCGTCCGACCGATCCTTTCCGCAAATCGCTTGCCAAAGCCTGCGAGGCCGCTATCCATGTTGCCTGCGGACGCGATGTCGAGGTTGAGATAAACCTGACCTCGCGCCGTGTCGTAGCCGAGGAACCGGTCAATCCGCTGCCCGGTGTGAAAAATATCATCGGCGTATCGAGCGGCAAGGGAGGCGTCGGGAAATCTACCGTAGCCAGCAACCTCGCCGTTGCTCTCGCCCGCGAAGGCTACCGTGTCGGTCTGCTCGACGCCGACATCTTCGGCCCGTCGGTTCCGAAAATGTTCGGGCTTGAGAAAGCCGAGCTGTTTGTCCACAAGGTCAACGGCCGCGACCTCATAATTCCCGCCGAGAGCCATGGAGTCAAGATTCTGTCGATAGGCTTCGTGGTCGACCCCGACAAGGCCGTGCTCTGGCGCGGCGCCATGGCAAGCAACGCCCTGCGTCAGCTCATCTGCGACGCCGACTGGGGCGAGCTCGACTATTTCCTCATCGATATGCCTCCTGGCACGAGCGACATCCATCTGACGCTCGTGCAGACCCTCGGTATCACCGGCGCGATCATTGTCACCACCCCTCAGGAAGTCGCTCTCGCCGACGCCCGCAAGGGGATAGCGATGTTCACCGGCGACAAGGTCAACGTGCCTGTTCTCGGCGTTGTCGAGAATATGTCGTGGTTCACCCCGGCTCCCCATCCCGACGAACGTTATTATATTTTCGGCCACGACGGCGGCTCGCGTCTGGCCGAAGAGGCCGGTGTGCCCCTGCTGTCGCAGATTCCTCTTGTGGCCGACATCTGCTCGTCGGGCGACAGCGGAAGCCCCATAGCTCTCGAAGACACCATCACCGGCGAAGCATTCGCTCACCTCGCCCACGAGGTCATCGACGCCGTCGACCGCCGAAACGATACTATTCCTCCTACGAAAAAAGTAGAGACTCAGGCATGATGAGAAAACTAATGCTGGCGGCTGCTGCCGGCGCTGTCTCGCTTTTGGCGTTCGCCGAGATTCCTTCGGGCTACTACAAGCCGCTGAACGGAATCTCCGAGCCTGCCGAGCTGAAGACTGCCGTCTTCACCGTCATAAATCCCCACACCGTGCCTCAGGTCGGCGGCTACGACAGCTACTACTATCAGGGGCTGCCCGTCTACTTCCGCCAGACCGACACCTATCCCGAGAGCGACAAATGGTGGGATATGTATGCCAACATCGACCTCTATGCACCTTCGATGGCCGGACTGAACCGCGAACATTCGTTCCCGAAGAGCTGGTGGGGAGGCTCGACGACCATACCTCCTTTTGTCGACCTCAACCATCTCTATCCCGCCGAGCGTACTGCCAACATGGCCAAGTCGAATTATCCGCTGGGATGTGTCGACATGGGCGAGACGGTGAAATTCGACAACGGGGTCAGCAAGGTAGGCTATCCCGTTGCCGGTCAGGGCGGAAATTCCAAGAACGTGTTCGAGCCCGCCGACGAATATAAAGGCGACTTCGCCCGCACATACTTCTATATGGTCACCTGCTACCAGAATCTGACCTGGAATCCGAGCTACAGCTGGATGCTCCAGTCGAACGCCTATCCGACGCTCGCTCCATGGGCCCAGACGCTGCTGCTCGAATGGAGCCGCAACGACCCCGTCAGCCAGAAGGAGATCGACCGCAACGAGGCCGTCTACCGCATCCAGAACAACCGCAACCCCTTCATCGACCTGCCCGGGCTCGAAGAATATATCTGGGGTAACAAGAAAAATCAGGAGTTCAAGGTCGACACCGGCGGCTCCAATCCTTCGGGAACGCCTGTGCTCTTCTCTCCCGTCGAGAATATGTCGGTCGACTTCGATCAGGTTGCCGCCGGAGGCTCAACACGCCGCCTGCTGCTCTTCTCGGGAGAGAATCTGAAAGGAAACGTGTCGGTCACCGTGACAGGCCCCGACCGCAAGCTCTTCGCCATCGAACAGCGCACGATAGCCGCTTCGAGTATCAACGCCTCCGGGGGCTTTTATCTCGCCATCGACTACAGGCCGACCGCTGTCGGCAGCCACACAGCCAATCTGACCGTCTACGACGTCGACGGCTGGGAAGCCGGACGCTCGCTCAATGTCGCTCTGCGCGGCGAAGCCCTCGAACGCCCGTCGCTCAGCAAAATCAAGGCTCTTCCGCCCAGCGACGTGACCGCGACCTCGTATGTGGCCAACTGGGAAGTTCCCGCCGGTGAGGTCGTCGACTATTACATTCTGACGCGCACCCACCGCCTGCCCGACGGGCACCAGACGGCAGTCGTGACATATCAGTGTGAGGAAAACTCGCAGCTCATCGAAGACTTCTCGAACGACCTTTTCGACTACTATACCGTCCAGAGCGTGCGCCTCGGCTACCGCTCGCCGATGTCCGACGCCATCCATGTCGGCAACGGCGGACTCCAGACCGTCGGCCAGACCGATGCCCAGCCGCTTCAGGCGATCGTCTACGGCTCGACCGTCAGATTCCTCTGCGGCGAGACAATAACCGGCGCGCGTCTCTACGACATTGCCGGGCGCCTGCTGCGCGAGCTGCCTCCGATCGAGCGTAACACCGAGATGGAATTCCGTCCCGGCGTATATATCATCACCGTCGACGGCTCCACAGCCCCTCTGAAAATTCTTATTCGATAAAAAAGCCAACAATCAGTCATCAAGCATAATGGAAAAGAACTTCAAGCGCACTCTCATAACAACGGCCCTCCCTTACGCCAACGGGCCCGTCCATATAGGCCATCTTGCCGGCGTCTACGTCCCTGCCGACATCTATGCCCGCTATCTCAGGCTTCAGGGACGCGACGTGCTGATGATCGGCGGCAGCGACGAACACGGTGTGCCCATCACCCTGCGCGCCCGCCGCGAAGGGGTGACACCCCAGGACATCGTCGACCGTTATCACGCCATCATCAAAAAGTCGCTGGCCGATCTCGGAATATCGTTCGACGTCTATTCGCGCACAACCTCCGACATCCACACCGCCACAGCCTCGGAGTTCTTCACCCGTCTGCTCGACAAGGGGGAGTTCACCGTCAAGACCTCGCTCCAGCCCTACGACGAGACGGCCGGCGAATTTCTCGCCGACCGCTATGTGACCGGCACCTGTCCGCGCTGCGGCAACGAACACGCCTACGGCGACCAGTGTGAGGCCTGCGGCTCGTCGCTCAACGCCACCGACCTCATCAACCCGCGTTCGGCCCTGACCGACGCTCCCGTGACGATGCGCGAGACCACCCACTGGTATCTGCCGCTCGACCGTTGGCAGGACAAGCTCAGCAAGTGGATTCTCGAAGACCATAAAGAGTGGAAGCCGAACGTCTACGGCCAGTGCAAGAGCTGGATCGACGGAGGCCTTCAGCCGCGCGCCGTCAGCCGCGACCTGAACTGGGGTGTCCCGGTGCCTGTCGAAGGCGCCGACGGCAAGGTGCTCTACGTCTGGTTCGACGCCCCGATCGGATACATCTCGAACACCAAGGAGCTGCTGCCCGAGGAATGGGAGAAGTGGTGGAAGAGCGATGACACACGCCTCATCCACTTTATCGGAAAAGACAACATCGTGTTCCACTGTATCGTCTTTCCGGCCATGCTGATGGCCTACGGCGACAATTTCCAGCTTCCCGACAATGTCCCTGCCAACGAGTTCCTGAACCTCGAGGGGGACAAAATCTCTACCTCAAGGAACTGGGCTGTGTGGCTTCACGAATATCTCACCGATTTCCCCGGCAAGCAGGATGTGCTGCGCTACGTTCTGACCGCCAACGCTCCCGAGACCAAAGACAATGACTTCACCTGGGCCGACTTCCAGGCGCGCAACAACAACGAGCTTGTCGCCATTCTCGGCAACTTCGTCAACCGCGCAATGGTTCTGACAGGCAAGTATTTCGACGGCACCGTTCCCGCCGCAGGCGAGCTCAGCGACACCGACCGCGCCATGGAGGCCGAGACGGCCGCTGCCGCCGCACGCCTCACCGAGGCTCTCGAAGGCTTCCATTTCCGAGAAGCCGTGCGCGAGGCTATGGAGATCGCCCGTATCGGAAACCGCTACCTTCAGGAAACAGAGCCCTGGAAGGTGGCCAAGACCGATATGGCCCGAACAGCCACGATTCTGAACCTCGCCCTTCAGCTCTGCGCCAACCTCGCCATCGCTTTCGAGCCGTTCACCCCCTTCATGGCCGAAAAGCTGCGCCGTATGCTTGCTCTCGGCGAACTTCGGTGGAGCAGCCTCGGCAGTTTCGACATCGTCGGCGCCGGCACGCACCTCGCCGCGCCCGAACTGCTTTTCGAGAAGATCGACGACACCGCCATTCAGGCCCAGCTCGACCGCCTTGCCCGCATCAAGGAGGAAAACAAGCAGGCCGCATGGCACGCCGAGCCTCAGGCCGCCGATGTCGACTTCGACACGTTCATGAAATGCGATCTGCGCGTCGGCACAGTCGTTGAATGCGAGAAAGTGCCCAAGGCCGACAAACTTCTGCGTTTCCTCATCGACGACGGAACGGCCGAAAAGCGCACTATCGTCAGCGGTATCGCAAAGGAGTATCGCCCCGAAGAGCTCGTCGGCAAACAGGTTGTGTTCATCGCCAACCTGCCGCCGCGCAAGCTCCGCGGAATAGTGTCGCAGGGAATGATTCTCTCGGCTGTCGGTGCCGACGGCCGTCCCGTGGTACTCACCGCCGCATCGACCGTAAGTCCCGGCTCGAAAGTAGGCTGACAAATATTCCGTCGCGCCATGAAACCGCATATACTGATAATCTACACCGGTGGGACCATCGGTATGATCGAAGACCCGCAGGACCGCTCGCTGCGCCCCTTCAACTTCAGCCATCTCATAGAGAATGTGCCGAAGCTCAAGCTTCTCGACTATGAGATCGACAACATTCAGTTCGATCCGCCCATCGATTCGAGCGACATGAACCCCGAGCACTGGCAGCAGATAGCGCATGCCATCGAGGAAAACTATGACCGCTACGACGGATTCGTCGTTCTCCACGGAACCGACACCATGGCCTACACGGCCTCGGCCCTGTCGTTCATGCTCGTCAACCTCGCCAAACCCGTCATCATAACCGGGTCGCAGCTCCCTATAGGCGAAGTGCGCACCGACGGCGAGGAAAACCTCATCACGGCTATCCAGATAGCCGCTCAGGCTTCGGGCGCCCGTCCGATGGTTCAGGAGGTGGCGATTCTCTTCGAGAACTATCTCTGGCGCGGCAACAGGTCGTCGAAGATCAGCGCCGACAACTTCAATGCCTTCAAGAGCAACAACTATCCGCCGCTGGCCCAGATTGGTCTCGGAATCCATTATAACGAAGACGCTCTCTGGCGCGCATGGCGCCGCCGTCCGCTCGAGGTGCGCTACGAGCTCGATCCGGGCGTCGTAATCCTGACCATCAATCCCGGAATGACCGCCGACACCCTCAACTATCTTCTGTCGACACCCGGCATAAAGGGAGTTGTGCTGAAGACCTACGGCGCCGGCAACGGCCCGACGGCTCCATGGTTCGCCGAAGCTCTGCGCAACGCTGTCGGCCGCGGACTGGTAATAGTCAACATATCGCAATGTCTCAACGGCGCTGTTCATCTGCGCCGCTATGCCTCGGGCAACTCATTCGCCGACGCCGGCGTAATCTCAGGCCACGACATGACAGCCGAGGCCGCCCTGACAAAACTGATGCACTTGTTCGGAATGGGTCTGACCCCCGATGAGGTAAAACGCGACATCGAGCGCGACCTCTGCGGCGAGGTGACCCTGACCGGCTCCCGTTCGCGCGTATGACACCACTTATCGGAATGACCCTCGCCGAGCTTCAGGGCGTTGTCTCCGCGCTCGGAATGCCGCGTTTCGCGGCCGGACAGATATGCCGCTGGCTCTACGGCAAGCGCGTCGACACTATCGACGCCATGACCGACCTGTCGGTGAAAAACCGCGCCCTGCTGGCCAAAAGCTACTGCGTCGGACGCCATGCGCCGATAGCGCGCGCCGTGTCGGCCGACGGAACGGTGAAATATCTTTTCGAAGGGGTAGGCGGGCGCGACATTGAGGCTGTCTTCATCCCCGACGGCGAGCGCGCCACGCTCTGTGTGTCGTCGCAGGCCGGATGCCGCATGGGATGCCGCTTCTGCATGACCGGCCATGGCGGATTCCAGGGAAACCTGACCACTGCCGGAATCATGAACCAGATTCTGTCGGTTGAAGAGAGCGACAGGCTGACCAACATAGTGTTCATGGGAATGGGGGAACCTCTCGACAACCTCGACGCCGTCATTCCCGCAATAGAGATACTGACAGCCCCGTGGGGTTTCGCCTGGAGTCCGAAGCGAATCACGGTGTCGACCGTAGGGGCGTCCCTGACTGCTCTCGAACGGCTTCTCGACACGACTAAGGTTCACCTCGCCGTCAGCATTCACAATCCCTTTACGGCCGCACGCGCCGCCATAATGCCCGCCGAACGCGCCCTGCCGGCCACACGCCTGCTCGAATCGCTGCGCTCGCGCGACTGGAGCGGCCAGCGCCGGCTGAGTGTCGAATATATAATGTGGAGAGGGGTCAACGACGACCTGCGCCACAGCGAGGCGCTCGCGCGCCTTCTGCGCGGACTCGATGTCCGCGTGAATCTCATCCGCTACCACGCCACGCCGATGTTCGAGGGGCAGCCCCCGACACGCCAGACCATGGAGGCGTTCCGCGACCACCTCAACGCCCGCGGCATAACGGCCACAATCCGCGCCAGCCGCGGCGAAGACATCGCCGCCGCCTGCGGTATGCTCGCCGGTGCCGGAAAACCCGAAAAATCATAGTTTTTGCCGTTTGGGCCAAATGATGTAATTTTGCCGAGATTATATGATTATGAAACGCTACAATATTGTCAACAACAGCCTCGGATGGCTATGCTTCGTCATAGCCGCCGTGACCTATCTGCTCACTCTCGAACCGACGGCAAGCTTCTGGGACTGTCCCGAGTTCATCACACAGGGCTACAAACTCGAAATCGGCCATCCGCCGGGCAACCCTATCTTCATGCTCGCGGCCCGCTTCGCTGTCAACTTCGCTTTCGGCGATGTCACCAAGGTGGCGCTGATGGTCAACGCCATGTCGGCGCTGCTGTCGGCCGGCACCATTCTGCTGCTGTTCTGGACAATAACGCATTTCGTCAAGAAACTCATCGTGGCCGACGACGCTACCGAGGTGTCGCTGCAGAAGATGCTCGTCATCATGGGCTCGGGCCTCTGCGGAGCACTTGTCTACACTTGGAGCGACACTTTCTGGTTCTCGGCTGTCGAGGGTGAGGTCTACGCTTTCTCGTCGTTCTGCACGGCATTGGTAGTCTGGCTTATCCTGAAATGGGAGAACCGCGCCGACGATCCGTCGAGCGACCGCTACCTGATTCTGATAGCCTATATAATCGGCGTCTCTATCGCCGTCCATCTGCTGAACCTGCTCTGCATTCCGGCCATAGTGCTTGTCATCTACTACCGCAAGTGGAAGAACACCACAGCCAAAGGCTCGCTGATAGCGTTAGGTGTGTCGGCTGTCATCGTCGGGCTGATTCTCTACGGCCTCGTGCCCGGATTTATCGAGATTTCGCAGTATTTCGAACTCTTTTTCGTCAACACTCTCGGCTGGAGCTTCAACAGCGGCGTGCTCGTCTATGCCGTAATCCTCGTGGCTGTGTTCGTATGGGCAATCGCCGAGCTGTATAAAGGGCGCAGCCTCAACGGCGTGCGCTGGAGCGTTCTGCTGGCGATGGTGCTGAGCGGAATCTTCTTCATCGGCGACAGCCTCTGGATTCCCGTTCTGCTGACCGCGCTGCTGGCCGTCTACCTCTGGATGGCTCCCCGGCTGCGAACCCGTGTGCTGAGCATCGCCGTGGTCAGTGTACTCGTCATCTTCGTCGGATATTCGAGCTACGCCCTGCTGCTCATCCGCTCGAGCGCCAACCCGCCGATGAACCAGAACACGCCCGATAATGTGTTCGATCTCGCGTCGTATCTAAACCGCGAGCAATACGGCGACCGTCCGCTGCTCTACGGCAACAGCTTTGATGCCGACATAATCTACCGTATGGACAGCAACGGAAACTATCTGCCCGTCTATGAGGAAGGCCCCGCCGAATATTCGAAGGTAGCCAAAGCGAATCCGTCGGAACCTGACAAGTATATCGTGACGGGCCACAAGCGCTCGGCAGTGACCACTCCCGAGCTGAACATGCTCTTCCCGCGTATGTATAGCGGCGCCCATGCTGCCGCCTACCGCGACTGGACAGGCATGACGGGCACTCCCGTCGACGGCACTCTCATCGTGGCCGACGACGGCACGCCGATACATACCCAGCCGAAGATCAAGCCGACTCAGGCCGAGAACCTCCGTTTCTTCCTGGCCTATCAGCTCAATCATATGTACTGGCGCTATTTTATGTGGAACTTCGCCGGCCGCCAGAACGATATCGCCGGCAACGGCGAGCCGAACCACGGCAACTGGATAAGCGGAATCCCCGTAATCGACAATCCGCGCCTCGGCGATCAGAGTCTGCTTCCCTACGAGGAAGGGGAGGGCAACAAGGGCCACAACGTGTTCTATCTGCTTCCGCTGCTTATGGGCATCATCGGCCTCGTATGGCAGGCCTTCCATTCGAAGCGCGGCATAGAGCAGTTCTGGGTTGTCTTCTTCCTGTTTTTCATGACAGGTATAGCCATCGTGCTCTACCTCAACCAGACCCCTTCGCAGCCGCGCGAGCGCGACTATGCTTTCGCCGGCTCGTTCTATTCGTTCGCGATCTGGGTTGGAATGGGCGTCGCCGGCCTGACGGCCGCGTTGCGCTATCTGATCGGCAGGGCTAATAAGACTAATAAGACTAATGAGCCTGATAAGTCGGCTCTGATTCCCGCCGGAATCGCCGCCGTGGTCGGCATCCTCGTTCCGATTCAGATGGTGTCGCAGACCTGGGACGACCACGACCGCTCGGGCCGCTACACGGCGCGCGACTTCGGAATGAACTATCTCAACAGTCTCGACCCGAATGCCATAATCTTCACTAACGGCGACAACGACACCTTCCCGCTCTGGTATGCTCAGGAGGTCGAAGGAGTGCGCACCGACGTCAAGGTTGTCAACCAGAGCTATCTGACAACGCCCTGGTATGTCAACATGATGAAGGAGCCGAGCTATCAGGCCCGCGGCATCGATATGCTCGCCCGTCCGACAGACTATGCCTACGATCGCCTGCAGTTCGCTTATTTCGACAACAAGGGCGACTCTGTGCCTGTCGACGCGCTGACGGCTCTGCGCGCCCTCTACTCCCCGACGTCGGCCAACAATCCGCAGGGTCTGCCGATGATTCCCACTTCGCTCGTGTCGATTCCTGTCGATGTCAACGCCGCCGTCAAGGCCGGCCGCATAACGCCCGCCGAGGCTCAGCGCGCCGAAAACGCCATAGTGACGAATCTCGCCAACGGTCAGTGGAAAGAGGGCATGAGTCTCGGAAACACCATCTCGCTCGATATGCTCGCCACGAGCGTCAGGAACGGATGGAACCGTCCGGTCTACTTCGCTCTGACAGTGCCTGATGAATACTATCTCGGAATGTCGCCCTACATGCGGCTGACGGGCATGGCCTACGAGGTCACTCCGCTGTTCAACGAGACTACGCTCGCCACCGGTGCCATCGACGTCGACACCGATCGTGCCTATCGCAATATAACCGAGCGCTACCGCTGGGGCGGTCTCGATGTTCCCGATGCCGACATCTATCTCGACGAAACGGTGCGCCGCATGGTGACATCGACACGCCTGTCGATTCTCAACACAGCCGAAGCTCTCGTGCGCGAAGGACTCGACGCTCAGGACGCCAACGATACCAAGCGTGCCTCGGAACGTTTCACCAAGGCTCTGAATCTGCTGAACCTCATGGAGAAGAAGCTTCCCGTCAGACTGTCGCCACTGGCTTTCCAGGACGCCCAGACCATAGCGCTTCTCTATAACGAGATAGGCCGTTCGACGGGCAATAAGAAGCTTGTTGAAAAAGGCCTGCAGACGATGCGCGACGAGATCATGCGCTACGCCGGAAACCTGCGCTACTACCAGAGCCTGAACCCGACGCAGTATGCCGCGCTTCAGAATCTCGACAAGTATATAGACCAGACCTATCTGATCACATTGCTGAGCTACTATCGCGAGATGGGTGGCGACGCTGAGAAACTTCTCGCCGAGCTCCAGAGCTCGGGTGTCGATGTGGGACGTCTGGCACGCAACGCCGACCGCGCCAATGCTGATTGAACAACCGCCGCTGCTCTACCGCCTCCTTTTCCCTGAAGCGCTCTGGCGTATAAAGAGGCAGAGTGGGCAGCAGGTTTTCATTACTTTCGACGACGGGCCTATACCGCAGGTGACGCCGTGGGTGCTCGACACACTCGACCGCCACGGCGGCGGCAATGTCAAGGCCACTTTCTTCATGGTCGGGCAGAATGTCGAGCGCTATCCCGAACTGCTGCGCGAGGTGCTCGACCGCGGCCACGCTGTCGGAAACCACTCGATGCACCATCTCCAGGGATTCAAGGTGACGACGAAACGCTATCTGCGCGACATCGCCGAGGCAGCGCGTCTTATTCCATCCGACCTCTACCGCCCTCCCCACGGAATAATGCGGTGGGCGCAGAGCGCGGCGCTGAAGGAGCATTTCAACATTGTCATGTATGACCTCATAACGCGCGACTACAGCCGCAAAGTGCCTCCCGAGGAAGTTCTCGACAATGTCAAGAGCTATGCCCGCAACGGCTCGATAATCGTGTTCCACGACTCTCTGAAGGCCGAGCGCAATCTCCGCTACGCCCTTCCGCGCGCCCTCGACTGGCTCGCCGAACGCGGCTTCACGTTCGCCCGACTGTAATTCATCGGGTCAACATCCGGACCTGTAGGGACGCGATTCATCGCGTCCGCCCGATTCATCGCGTCCGCCCGATTCATCGCGTCCGCCCGATTCATCGCGTCCGCAGAGTGTTTGTCAGCAAATCCAGCTCTCCGGCGGGTTAATTAAATACAGTCTGGTTGTAGCTCGTGTGAACGCCGTATAGAGCCAGCGGTATAAGTTTACCATCTCGGCCTCCGGAGCGTCGGAAGGCGTGCTGAGACCGCTCAGATCGACCATGACGTTTTTCCACTGTCCGCCCTGCGCCTTGTGGCATGTCACAGCATAGGCATATTTCACCTGCAGGGCGTTGAGATAGGGGTCGCGGCGCAGCTGCGCGCGCCGTTGTGGCAGCGTGCGCATTGGGTCGGTGGCCTGTTCGAGCCGTGCCATATAAAGGCGCTGGAAGGCGTCGGCGGGAAGTGCCGGAGTGTCGGCCACAAGAGCGTCGAGAATGACTTTACAGTCGATGGTAACGCCTGCATGGGGCAGTGTCAGAGCGACGTCGGCGAAACGGAATCCGTGGAGATTCTCGGTCGAATGGATGGCCTCTATGGTGGCGATGTCGCCATTGGCGATGAAGTCGAGCCCCTCGCGCGGCAGAGTCCAGAGATAATTGTTTTTCGCTATCATCAGCCGCTCTCCGCGGCAGATCTCTTCTTCGCTGTAGAGCACACTGTTGCGTATGGCCATGTTGGCGGCCGTGGCCGAGCGGTTGGAGCGCGTCACCAGCAGGGTGTTTTCAATGCCGTCGTCGCTGTAGGCAGCGGCTACTTCGTCGATGAGGTCGGTGCCTTCGACGATCCTGATGTCGGGAAACCGCCTGACGCTGAAACGCGGAGCGGCGAGCGGACGGTGTCGCAGCGAGCGTCGCAGACGCGTGGCGTTATAGAGGATTCCGCTGTCGAGCTGCTGGCGCACGACCTCGGTCATCACGGCCCGGCTGACGGTCATTCCGCCGCGTTTGAGGCGCGCCACGTCAAGGGCCGGCGATATGTCAAGCCCTACGGGTGGCAGCTGGGCCGGATCGCCAAGGAGAATCATGGAACTGCCGGGCTGGCTGAAGACATATTCGACCAGATCGTCGAGCAGCGAGCCCCGGCGAAGGTCGCCTTCGGTGTCGTCGCCTATCATCGACGCCTCGTCGACGATATAGACGGCCTCCTTGAGGCGGTTGACGTTGACAACCGGGCCCGAGGGCATCCCCATTCCAAGCAGGTCGCCGCGATAGATGCGGCGGTGGATGGTCGAGGCCGGATGGCCCGCCATCTGACCGAACACTTTGGCGGCGCGCCCTGTGGGCGCCAGCAGGACAACAGGCTTCGACATGGAATCGAGCGCCCGGACCAGAGCGCTGACGAGCGATGTCTTGCCGGTGCCGGCATAGCCGTTGAGCACGAACACACGCTCGCGCGCCGGCGCCGGAGCGGCGACGAAGCGCGCCAGAGCGGCTATCAGCATAGTCTGCTGGTCGTTGGGATCGAAGGGGAGGCTGTCGAGAATGCGCTCGGCAAGCTCTGTCACGGCGGCGTCCATCAGCTTTTGCCTGTCAGGATTTCGCGGATGTCGTGGAGCTTGTTGAGGGCCGCCATCGGGGTCAGGTTGTTGATGTCGAGATCGAGGATGCGGTCGCGCAGCTGGCAGAGAACCGGGTCGTCGAGCTGGAAGAAGCTGAGCTGCATTCCGGTGCTCTCGCCGGCTATCTTCGACAGGTCGCGTCCGCCGCTTTCGCCTGCCGAGGCCGCCGACGCTTCAAGCCGTTTCAGAACGGCTCCGGCGCGCTTCACTATCGATGCCGGCATTCCCGCGAGCTTTGCCACATGGATGCCGAACGAGTGTTCCGATCCGCCGCGCTCGAGTTTGCGCAGGAACACAACCTTGCCGTCGATTTCCCTTACCGACACGTTGTAGTTGACGATGCGGTTGAATGATGCCTCCATTTCGTTGAGTTCGTGGTAGTGGGTGGCGAAGAGCGTCTTGGGATGGAGATTTTTGTATTCGTGGATATATTCGACGATTGCCCAGGCTATTGATATGCCGTCGTAGGTCGACGTGCCGCGGCCGAGCTCGTCGAATAGAATCAGCGAGCGCTCGCTCATGTTGTTGAGGATAGAGGCGGCCTCGGTCATCTCGACCATGAATGTCGATTCGCCCTGCGAGATATTGTCGGAGGCGCCGACGCGCGTGAAAATCTTGTCGACAACGCCGATACGGGCGGCTTCGGCGGCCACGAACGAACCTATCTGGGCCAGCAGCACGTTGATGGCCGTCTGACGCAGCAGGGCCGACTTACCGCTCATGTTCGGGCCGGTTATCATCATTATCTGGGTGCCGCGGTTGCTGAGGCTGACGCTGTTCGAGATATAGGGCTCGCCCGGGGGCAGACGCCGTTCGATGACAGGATGGCGCCCTTCGGTTATGTCGATGTCGAGGCTTTCGTCGACAACGGGCCTGACATAGCGGTTGTCGATGGCAACGCGCGTGAAGTCGGTCAGCACGTCGAGCTGCGCCGCTATGCGGGCGTTGAGCTGGATGGCCGGAATGTAGCGCGCCAGCGCGGCCGTCAGCTCTGCGTAGAGGCGCGCCTCAAGGGCGTCGATCTTGTCCTGGGCCGTCAGAATCTTCTCTTCGTATTCTTTCAGCTCGGGAGTGATATAGCGTTCGGCGTTGACGAGTGTCTGCTTGCGTATCCACTGCTCGGGAACCTTGTCGCGGTGGGTGTTGGTGACTTCGAGATAATATCCGAAAACGTTGTTGTAGGCTATTTTAAGGCTCGGGATGCCGGTCAGCTCTATCTCGCGGCGGCGTATGGCCTCGAGGTAGTCTTTGGCGTTGACGGTGATGTCGCGCAGCTCGTCGAGGGCTTCGCTGACGCCTGCGCGGATAACTCCGCCGCGCGATAGGTTGGCCGGCGGATTGTCGGCGAGCTCGCGGCATATACGGTCGCGGATTTCGGTGCAGAGGTTCAGCTGGTCGGCCAGAGCGCGCAGGGGACCGCAGTCGGCGCCGTTGCCGATGGTCTTGACCGTTTCGAGAGCTTTCAGCGCTGTGGCCGTCTGGCTGACTTCACGCGGCGTAACACGCCCGACGGCGACCTTCGAGATAAGCCGTTCGAGGTCGCCCGTCTGGGCCAGAGCCTCGACAACGGCCTCGCGCTCGTCGGGATGTTTCATGAAATACTCGACAACATCGAGGCGGTCATTGATTTCCGAGGTGCTTTTCAGCGGGAAGAGAATCCAGCGGCGCAGAAGGCGCGCCCCCATCGGCGTCACAGTGTGGTCGATGACGTCGAGAAGGCTCATGCCCTCTTCGGCTGTCGACTGAATCAGCTCGAGATTGCGGACGGTGAAACGATCCATCCTGACGAACGTTCCCTCGTCGACCGTAGCGACGCGGCGTATGTGGCCTATGGCCGTGTGCTTTGTTATGTCGAGATAGTGGAGCACGGCACCGGCGGCGATGACGGCGTCGTGCATGTCGCCGATTCCGAATCCTTTGAGCGTCTGGGTCTCGAATTGCCTGAGAAGACGGTCCATGGCGGCGTCGGAGGTGAAAATCCAGTCGTCGAGCTCGAAAACGGCGTAGGCGTTCTTGAAAGTGTCGTCGAGCCGCCGACGGTTGCCGCGCATGACAAGCACCTCCTTAGGAGCGAAGTTGGCCAGCAGCTTCTCGATGTCGGCCGCACTTCCCTGAGCCACGAGAAACTCGCCGGTAGATATGTCGAGAAATGAGATGCCGAACGAACGGCGTCCGAAATGGACTGCCGCCAGAAAATTATTCTCGCGGTTGTTGAGAATAGTGTCGCTGACGGCAACGCCGGGGGTTACAAGCTCGGTTATGCCGCGTTTGACGAGCTTCTTCGTTGTTTTCGGATCTTCGAGCTGCTCGCAGATGGCCACGCGCTTGCCGGCGCGCACGAGCTTCGGCAGATATGTGTCGAGGGCATGGTGGGGGAACCCCGCCAGTTCGACATACTGCGCCGCGCCGTTGGCGCGCCGGGTCAGCGTGATGCCCAGAATTTCGCTGGCCGTCACCGCGTCGTCGGAAAAAGTCTCATAGAAATCGCCCACACGAAAGAGCAACACCGCGTCGGGGTGTTGCTTCTTAGCCTCGATATACTGCTTCATCAGCGGCGTCTCTGCTATCTTTGCCATGGCAACAAAGATAGCAAATCCCGCCCGACCCGCCAAAATTATTTGGCCGCAGGCGCCCTTAGGGCGGCATGGCGCCGGCGTGGTTTATTGCACAAAAAGTCGAAAAATGTTTCATGATTTCTTAATAATCCCTAACTTTGCGACTGCGAAATAATTTCCGGGAATTTCCCCGCCAACTACGCGCGCATGAACTATAGTTTTCTCGATTTCTTAGGGCTTCTCGGTGCTGTCGGCCTGTTCCTCTACGGAATGAAGGTCATGAGCGAAGGCCTCCAAAAAGCCGCAGGCGACCGCCTGCGCAACATCCTGTCGGCGATGACCCGCAACCGTTTCACCGGAACTGCGACAGGCTTCCTGATAACCGCTCTGATACAGAGCTCGAGTGCGTCTACCGTGATGGTAGTGTCGTTTGTCAACGCCGGCCTGATGACCCTTTCCCAGTCGATGGCCGTCATCATGGGTGCCAATGTCGGAACAACATTCACGGCGTGGGTTATCGCTCTGTTCGGATTCTCGGTCAATATATCGTCGTTCGTGCTGCCGATGCTCGGAATTGCTGTGCCGCTGCTGTTCGCCAACCGCAGCCGCACGAAGTCAATAGGTGAATTCCTCGTCGGTTTCGCCTTCCTTTTCATGGGCCTCGATCTTATCAGCAAGTATGTTCCCGACCTGCAGACGAATCCCGAGATGTTCGAATTCCTGACGCGCTACACTACCATGGGCTACGGCTCGGTCTGGATTTTCATGCTCGTCGGCGTCGTGCTGACGATGATAATCCAGTCGTCGGCCGCCACTTTCGCCATAACGCTGATAATGTGTTCGAAAGGATGGATAGGTTTCGACCTGAGCTGTGCCATAGTGCTCGGCTCGAATATCGGAACGACGATAACGCCGATTCTCGCCTCGCTGAGCGGAAACACAGCGGCGAAACGCACGGCAATGGGCCATCTGCTGTTCAATCTGCTCGGAACGGTATGGTGTATGACGCTCTTCTATCCTTTCGTGAATCTCACGACATGGCTTACCGAAGTTTTCGGCTTCGGCAACCCTACGGAACTCGTCGGCTTCGTCAAGCATATAGAGCTTACGCAGCCCGAACTCTACAACCATCTTTTTGACAACTCGTTGCCCGCGGGCCACGACGTCATGATGAAGATAGCTATGATGCAGACCTCGGTCAGCTACGGCCTTTCGATGTTCCACACGGCTTTCAACATTGTCAACCTCTCCGTGATGATATGGCTGACGAATGTCTATGTGAAGATCGTGGTGGCGCTCGTGCCCGGCAAGAGCGAAGACGAGGAATTTCAGCTCAAATTTATCTCGGGTGGTCTTCTCAATGCCTCGGAGCTTAACCTCACCCAGGCCGAGAAGGAGCTTGTCGTTTATTCACAGCGTGTCCAGAGGATGATAGGGATGGTTCAGAACCTCATACACACCCGCGACGGTTCGAGCGACTTCACCCATCTGTTCACCCGCATTGAGAAGTATGAGGAAATTTCCGACCGCATGGAGATCGAGATTGCCTCCTATCTGAACCGCTGTAGCGAAGGACGCCTCTCGAACGAGGGTAAACACCGCATAGCCTCGATGCTGACGATCGTCAGCGAGATAGAGAGCATCGCCGACTCATGTTATTCGATATCGAAGACTCTGATAAGAAAGCGCGAGTCGAAGGTCGAGTTCAACGACGAGATCTACGGCAATATCGACGCCATGTTCACCGAGGTAGAGGCCGCGATGACAAATATGCTCTATCTGCTGAGTAATCTCGAGCATGAGCGCGAGCAGGACATCATTGTCTCCTACAACCGCGAGCGCGAGATCAACAACCTGCGCAACCAGCTCCGCACGGCCAACATCGCCAACATCAACGACCACCACTACGAGTATCAGGCCGGCATCTATTACATGGACATCATCGGCGACCTCGAGAAGACGGGCGACTATATAATCAACGTAGTCGACACCATCAAGGAGCAGATGAGGACACGCGCCTGAGAACCTCGATAAAATCAAGAACGGCAACAAACATGTAACAATGAGGTTACATATTTGCTCCCGCTGCCGACTTTTTATATTTTTGTTTGACGGAAAAAGGACAAATATCCTCCGGCGTCAGGCCGGGAGGCCCCCATTCATCAAAACATAACATAAAATTCAAGCGTTTCCGATTTCTGAATAAGTCATGTCTGAGTCTGTGACATCAAAGTCAAAACCCGGCGCCTCGCCAACCCCGGCCAATGAGAGAATTCTCGTTGTCGACTCTGACGACAATATACGTGATTTCGTCGTCTGTAACCTGTCGGCTGACTATGTTGTCAGTTCCGCCGCCACGGCCGACGACGCTCTCGATCTCGACCTCGGCGGATTCAGCCTCATAATCCTCGACACCGAACTGCGCGGAACCGTCAGCGGCTACAGCTTTATCGCAGCTCTGCGCGACGACCCAGCCGCGCGTTCAGTTCCGTTCATAATATGCAGCGCTCTCGACAGTGAAGACGATGTTATACGTGGCTTCGACGCCGGCGCCGACGACTATATCGTCAAACCCTTCTCGCTGCGCGAGATGGTTGCCCGTGTCAAATCGCTGCTGCGCCGCCTTCGCCTGCGAGCTGCGGCCCGCGCACCGAAGCCTGCCCCGGTCTCGCCAACCTACCGCTTCGCCGGAATAACGATATATGCCGACAAATCGCGCCTCGAAATCGACGGACGCCCCGTAACACTTTCGCCCACTGAATTCCTCATACTGAAGCTCTTCGTGAAAGAGCCGGGCAAGTTCTATTCGCGCGATGAGATACAGTCGTTCGTCTGGGGCGACAACGAGCCCGTGTCGGCCCGTACCATCGACGTCAACATATCGCGTCTGCGCAAAAAGCTCGGGATCTGCGGCGCCAATATCGTTTCGCGCCCCGGAACCGGCTACGGCCTCGTCTGACGCGCGTTCCGGCTGAAATCGGCGGTGCCGATTGCCGTTATCGATTTTTTCCCTGACAATCTGTTTCGCGCCACCCGTGAGGGCGATAATTTTGCAGCCGTAAAAAAGCTGCTATGACACAATCACAGATTTGGTTTCTGATCGCGGGGCTGCTGCTGGCATTTTTGTGCCTGCCCCCGCTGATCCGTATACGCGCCTTTATAAAAAGACGTCACGGACGTCTGCTTCAGATCGGCAAAATGAGCGATATTTTCTATGTTCCGGGCGATTTCGACAACGACGTTGACGATGATGACGACTACTGACCGAACAGGATGCACCGAAAGCGAGTTCACAGGTTTTCTGGCCGATTATGCTGCCGCGATGCTCGGATGCGGTGCTACGTGTGTCAGAATCGAGAAGAACGTTGGCCGCATTGCCGCCCGTTTCGGTGTCTCGGCCGACATAACGGTGATGCCTGCACATATTCAGATCTCGACATGGTCGCGAGAGCGTCCCTGCGGAGAGGTGGCAGTCAGGCGTATCAGTCCCGGAGCCATTGATTTCGATCGCAATGCGCGCCTCAGCCGCCTCAGCTGGGACGTGGCCGACGGAAAACTGGACTTTGACCGGATGACTGCGCGCTTCGATGCCATAAAGCGTGTTGCGCCGGCATGCCGCACCCGGGTTCTGCTGCTCTCGGCGCTGGCGAACGCTTCGTTCTGCCGCCTTTTCGGCGGCGACGCCGCGGCCATGCTGACGGTGTTTGCGGCCACCATCGGAGGAATGTGCCTGAAACAGATGATGACAGCCCGCGGCTCCGACGCGAGAGTGGCTGTTTTCTGCGCGGCTTTCTTCTCGACGGCACTCAGTGCTGCCGGATATGTTTTCGGATTTGGAGAAACCCCCGGAATCGCTTTGGGCGCAGGCGTGCTCTATCTTATTCCGGGGGTGCCTTATATAAACTCCGTCAGCGACATCATCGACCGGCACTATCTCTGTGCGTTCAGCCGCCTGACCGATGCCATGGTGACCACCTTCTGCCTGTCGGCAGGGCTGTGTCTGGCGACACTTGTCTTAGGCTTGAAATGGTTCTGACAGATATGATACACGAGTTTTTCACAGACATTCTCTCCGACGGACTGTTTGCTGCCATAGCCGCCATAGGTTTCTCGAGCATCAGCAACACACCGCGCCGGGCCTACGGCGCCTGTGCGCTGACAGCCGCTCTCGGACATGCGGTGCGCTACGTGCTGACAATGCCGGGCGTTTCGATGAATATTGTCGCGGCCAGCAGTCTGGCGTCGGTTGTCGTCGGAATAATGGCCGTAATGCTGTCGCGCCGGATTAAATGCCCGGCCGAGGTGTGTTTCTTTCCGGCGTTGCTGCCGATGATTCCCGGGATGTATGCCTACCGCACGGTCGAAGCGCTCGTCTTGTGTGTGGGGGCCACGGCCGAGACCGAGTTCGCCCACCGGCTCTATCTGTTCATGTCGAACGGCCTGACCTGTGCGTTCATAATCATAGGCATGGTCATCGGCGCTACAGTTCCGGTTTTCGCGATGAAAAAAATCGCATTCCGCGCAACCCGACAAAAAGAATTGCTAAATTTGTAGTTATAATGGAACTACGTCAGCTAAGATATTTCGTCGCGGCAGCCGACGCGCTCAGCTTTTCCGAAGCGGCAAAGACTGTCAATATTGCCCAGAGCACACTCTCTCAGCAGATAAGGCAGCTCGAAGATGAGCTTGGAGTGAGACTGTTCGAACGCTCTACCCACGCCATCTCGTTGACCGAGGCCGGCCGCGAACTGCTTCCGGCGGCTCTGCGAACCCTCCACGACGCAGGGGAATGTGCCGACCGCATCAGCGATCTGCGCCAGCTGCGCACGGGTGAGCTGAACATTGGTGTGACATATTCTTTCAGCCCCATACTGACAGAGACTCTGCTCGAATTCATGAAACTCTATCCCCGCATAAAACTCAATATTTTTTATAAGCCGATGGCCGAACTGATGGAGCTTCTCGGCAGGCGCCGCGTAGACTTCGTGCTTGCTTTCCGACCGTCGAAATCGCCGGCCGACGTAGAATCTCATATCCTTTTCCAGAACCGACTCGCCGCAGTCGTGGGACTCAGTCATCCGCTGGCAGCCCGCGACAAAGTCACTCTCGCTGAACTGGCGCGCTATGAGCTGGCGCTTCCTGCCGAAGGACTTCAGGCGCGCAACGCCTTCGACCAGCTTGCCCGTTCTTCGGGAAGTTTCAGAATAAGGATAGAGATGAATGAAGTCAACATTCTGCTGAAACTTGTCAGGCAGACGTCGCTGGCGACAGTGCTTGCCGAAGATTCCGTGCTGAACGAGCCCGACGTGCGCGCCATTCCTATCGACGCCGCGGGTAACGAGATGTCAGGCTGTGTCCACATAATCAGAGACACATACCATAAATATTCCATGAAAGAGTTCATCCGCCTGCTGAGCGAGTCGATCGCAGTCAAAGAGCGTCAGAACGCGTGGATATGACCGTCGGCACATTTTATTTGAGATTTTTTTATGAAAAAAGTCGTGGCAATATAAAAAATTTCATTACCTTTGCGGTCGCCAATCGGGGTGTAGCACAGTTGGCAGCGCGCCACGTTCGGGACGTGGAGGTCGGAAGTTCGAGTCTTCTCACCCCGACTGAACAAAAGAGAATCGGCCTTTCGGCCGGTTCTCTTGATCTTTTACATATTGGTGATCCGGTCAGGTTACACTTGTCGCGCTCAGTGGTGCTGCTCTACAGGGCGGGGAGGTCGCGGTCGAGGAAGTCGAAGAGGCGGTGCATTTCAGAGCAGCCGTTACTGCGGCATGTCGTCAGGTCGAATGGTGACGAGTTTTTGCGAGCAGTGGCTATGCCTTCTTTGGCGCCAAGTCTGTGGTATATGTCAGGCGACTGATTGTAAAAGCTCTCGCTCTTCTCGTAATTCTCCATGCAGGCAATTTTGCGCAGATCGGCCTTGAGCTCAGGCTCGAAAGCATCATAGAATTTATTGGTTTTCCTGAAATGGAGCAGATACCAGTATTCGAGACACGGATTGTTGATTACTATCAGAACTTTATCAAGCCAGGAGTGTCGTGACCGCGGAGGCAGTTTCCCGGCAATGGCCTGCAGGTATTTGCCATACCAGTCTTTGAAAGCGTTAAATTCGTTGTTGTCTTTCAGTGGTTCGTCAAGATCAATGAATAGAATGACACGGTTATAATGGGCTTCTATTTTTTCTTTGGCGAGGGAGAAGAGTTCGTTGATTTTCTTTGCAGAAGGCAGATTAGGCTCAATCTTGATTTTCCTGATTTTGTCACAAGGATAGTGCTGCCTGACCTTTTCGATATACCATTTTTCATCTTTACCGTCTACGATGATAGCTATTGCCGCCGGCGACCTGCGTTTTCTTAAAATTCGGGCCATGGTTATTTTGTGTTATCAGAACGGTTTATATAGGTTGCTCCCAGCCGTGGAATAGCTCCCAGGCGTCCGGAACGGTAGGCTTTATAGCGATTGGTAGAGTCGCGCAGGATATCGCTGCCGAAGTCGGCCAGCGAGTAAAGCTCGGTGGTGCCTGAGTCGTTTTTCTCGGTGAACCATATGCAGTCATCTCTGAAAGAGTCCTTGTCGTTGAGGAATTCGCGTATATGGGTAGTGAATACCATCTGCGAGTTGCCTGCGTTGGAAAGGTAGGTTGTCAGGAAATGCTGGTAGAGGTCGGGGTGCATCTTGCTTTCAAGCTCGTCAATGGTGACAAAATGGGATTGGGTAGTAAGTTTGATGAGGATGCTCGACAGCTCGTAGAACCGCTTGGTGCCATTCGATTCCTCATTGAAGTCAAACAGAACGTCTCCGCCCGAACCTGCGTGGGCCATCTTGACAGTAAGTGACTTGGATGTGGGGTCTTCGCGCAGCGTCGCCTTGAGTTCGGCGGGGGCCTCAGTGTCGTTGAGTATCAGATCGACGAGTTTGGGAGGCAGGGGTTTGGCTCTTTTTTCGATTACCAGACCGGAAACGCCCACGTCGGCTCGGCGCATCAGTTCGGTTACCTGCTCTTTGCTGATGGCTTCGCGGTCGATCTGCTTTGAGGTATATTCGGCGAGGTGCTGTTCAGAGGTCTTTACGATAGGTAGAATGTAGGATCGCGCCCAGTCGATTATGGCTTTCATCCATGGTATGTCGATATTGCTTTTCTGAAATGAGCCGAAGACAGTTCGGTTCGGTAGCAGGTTGACAAGTAGGTCTCTGCCTTTGGCTGTGTTAGGGTATTTGCTTCCCCATTTTATGGATGACACCATGCTTTCGGGATCAAGCGTTCTCTCGAAAACCCGGTGGGATCTCAGCTCGCCGAAGGGGTGAGCATCGAGAAGCTCATAGTTGACCGTTTCGGGGCTGAAATGAACTTCGTAGCGATATTTTTTATTGTCACACAGGAAATTGATTATCATCTCCGAAGGCTTATCAGCGCTTTCGGGGTCGAGGGCGAATCTGGTATAGGGTATTGTGTTTGTTTTGTTCTCGACAGGGGAGAGGATAAGCTGAGGGAACATGGCGAATGCTCTGAGGACATTGCTTTTGCCGGAGGCGTTCGGGCCGAGTATGGTGGCGATTTTCAATATGCGGTATTTATCGATAGTCGCCACGAAGTATTCCTCAAGGTGTGTCGAGGGAGTGGCTTCGAACGAGAGTGTCACCGGTTCTTTTATAGAGCGGAAGTTAGAGATGGTAAAGTCTAAAATCATGGTGGCAAAAGTTGAAATTTCTTTTGTGAGAGACTTGATTTTGCAGATAGATTGCAAATTTAAGCATTTGGTGTTTATAAACCAAGATTTTAACATTTTCTCTTTTGTTGCTGAACGGCAGGATGGCGGGTCAGCGGATGCGGCCGGCGTCGGCGAGGGCCGAGAGGTGGGCGACGCGGTCGACGATCCATTGGCGAAGGGCCGAGGCGTGGGTGTCGTGGCCTTTCGAGCTGACGGCCTTGCACCATCCCATCTCGTCGCCGGCAGCCCAGAGCGAGCCGTTGACTTCGGCGGAGGGGCGCACCAGCCGGGTATATTCGTCGACAAAGTCGAGCAGCCGCGGATAGATGTCGCTCTCGAACCGGGCAAAGCGCTCCTTGTAAAGCTCGATGAATCCGGGCGTCGCGACGAGCTTTTCGAACATTGCGTTGAGCCGGATTATGCCGTCGTGGGGCCGCAGTCTGTAACCGTCGCCCGTTCCTTCCATGAGGTTGAACGAGGCGTCGAAGTCCCATGCCGGGCCGAATTTCCAAAGACAGTCGTCGCCAGGCCGCTCCTTATGGAGGTATAGACTTTTCGGATGGCCTATCTCGCTGTTAAGGACGATATTATAAAGGAGCAGATAGTCGACGAAGCTGTCGAGGTCGAACGCCTCGAAACCGCGTCCGTCGCCGGCGAGCCGTTCGGCGCGGTTAAAGTCTTCCTGCCATTGGGCGAGCTTCGCTTCGGGGGTACCCCACGAGGGATCGTCTTCGGCGAGTTCGTCGAAGTCGGGATCTTTGACCATAACGGGCAGATTGTAGGTGGCCGACCGGAATTTATATTTTTCGTCGAATTCGTCGCCGAGTTCGAGCAATACACCTTCGGCCTCTTCGATGTCGACACTGGCGCCTCCGATGCCGATCTTCTCGGTCAGCATGAATGCGCCGAGATTGTTTCCGTTGAAGGTCACTTCGCAGGGCACGATATGGTTTGCCCAGGCTATTCCCATCTCGCGGGCGAGCCACATGGCCACGGCGTTGCGCATCAGCGACGGATCGATATAGTTTGCCAGCAGCACGTAGCTCTTGGCCTTTTTCATGCCTGCCAGAACTGTTTTCTTGGCGAATTTGAGGCGCATCGGTTTCTTAGGCATCCACCATGTGGAGTTGCCGCGCCCCTTGACGGAGACGTCACACTCTTCGAGGTCGTCGATAAGGCCGTTTCCCTCGATGGAAATGCGTGCGTCGAGATAAAGTTCCTTTTCTTCGACCTGCTTCAGGGACGGATTGCCGGGGATGTCGATGAATATCCGGGGCACGGCGGTCTGCGCGACGTCGATATGGCCGATAGCGTCGACCGTTATGGCCTTCACGCCATTGCCGTCGGAGAAGTGGGCGACTTTCACGCCTGAGGCGTCGACATGGCTGCACACGACATCGCCTTCGAGGCGTTCGAAACCGCCGTCGGTGCGGTAGATATGGGTCTGGGGCACTTCAGCGCCCATGCCGAGTGCAATGATGGCTGCTATTGCCGGCAGTATCGTTTTCTTCATCTCACAGTGATTTTCAGAGTTTCACGATCATTGACAGTCACTATATAGGTTCCGGGCGCAAGCGGACCGACCGACGTCGAGCGGTCGAAGCGGCGGTCGGCGACAGTGCGTCCGCTGATGTCGGCCACAAAGCAGCGGCTTCCTGCTGGAGCGCCCTCGACCGCTATGCCGTCGCGGGTGAGACGGATTACAGTCTCAGGGGCTGCAATTCCGTCGAGAGAGTCGAAGGAGTGGAGAGCGTAGTCGAGACCGGCAACGTCGACGATTTCGTAGGTATACTGAGGCTGGTCACCGACGGGCGTCACTGTCAGCGAGTTGCCTGAGAGGTGCCATTCGAGGCCTTCGGCAACCTCATAGAACGCTTCGCGGTCGTCGGTTAGGCTGACGCGCAGGCAGAGAGCAGCCTCGCCGGCGTGTGTCGTGAAAGTCACTGCCAACGCGGTCAGCGCGATAAGTGGCTTGAGTTTCATAAGAAAAAGCTTTGTGATTGAAATAATTGGATTAACTGACATGCAAAGATAGTGAAAGGCGAGCGCAATGTCAAATGAAAATTCATTTTCAGATCGCGCCGCATTGTGTTTCATTAAAATTTAGACTGTTTTCTGCCGTCGACAGTCTACTAACGCACTTCAGGAATCTTACTATTTTTTTAATGGGGGGGGGGTAAAATGCTTATATTCAGGCGGATGCTATTTTGCGCGGTTACTATTTCATATTACTAATCCATCGGGAATAAATCATGGATCACTAATTTTGTAGCGAATACCCCCTGACTGATTGATGATATGCTCTTGGTCAGTTATAAATCTACAGAGTTAATTACCTTTTTCTATTTCAGAATCGAACCTTTCGTTCACTTAATTTCTTTAATATGCGGATAAAACACAAATCAGCATTATCACTTATTCTTTTCACAGCATTTAGTTGCACGATCTATGCTCAGGAATCAGCTGCACAGGGCTGGGAACAGAACGAGCATATAACGAAGCTGAAGAAAATCGAGCTCGGACAATGGACTGTCCCCGACACCGTTAAAATCAAATGGACAGACAAGTACGGCAAATGGGAGATCCACAATTATCCTTCATGCTATCTCCTCGACCTCAAAGAAGGGAGCGACGTCACCCCCGGAAAATCATACGTCCTGAAGGACATGGCTGAGATGTTCGGCCCTGACGGCCTTCTCAAAGATGCTCACGACAATCTCGACCGTCTGATGCAAAGCCCGCTGATGTCGGCCACGCGACTTGTCTATACGGCCAAGGGGGGCCCTGTAGATGTCGATTATATGTTCGGATCTGGAGGCTTCGGCAACCGGTTGTGTTACTTTTATGTTCCGGCCGACTCAGAATATGATAAAACTACTTTGTCGGTCGCACAGACTCTCGCCGATAACAAGATACCGACATTCTGTATCGCCGACCAGATGCGCACCTCGATCCACATGGATCGCTTCGAGAAGCAAAACGGCGAATGGACTAAGATCAACGGACAGGTCGGCAACAGTGATTTGGGCGACAAGCTCAATGACCCCGGCGAGGACGGCACCTACGGAGGCTGGGGCGACAACCTTATAACCGGCAAGCGTTTCAGGCTTAAATATTTCGGCGATGATTACACCGGCGAACCGACCGACGATTTTCCTGCAGGCACTCGCATTTATTTCTTTCTCGCGACGTATAATCAGTATGGTTGGAACGGAGTTGCCGATGAGGGTGTCAAGCCCTATTCCATTAAATTCGCCTATCGCCAGCTCAACCGTGAGTTCGGCTCGCAGGGAAAGTGGGATTTTGAGCACATCCCCGCCCATAAGAAGAAGTATGACACCTATGGCCCCGGAATCTTCGCCGCCGCTGCTGTAAACTTCACCTATACCGATTCCGAACAGGGAATCCTCCAAAACGTGCAGTTCCTGACGTGGGAAGACTTTGTCCAGCCCGATGACACCGGAAAGGTCGGAGACTTCGACATGGGTGACGTCGGTTTCGGACTCTACGGAGTCAATAACCCGCTTTTCGACGTGATCTCTGAATCGACTATCCAGCTTCAGGCTATTCAGGAGGCCAAAGACTATCAGGATCAGTTCTTCGGCAGCAAAGGTGCGTTGAAAAATGCCTACCGCTATAAATTCATTCTGACAAATGGCGATGAAAACGGCGAGAATAAGGTTTATTCACGCGGATTGCAGCCCGTCACTTTCACTCAGGACAATGCAGACACCGGCGAGGGCCATTTCAACCCGTCGTATACCTGGGCGTCGATACGCCGTTTTACCGATGATTCGGAAGTTGGCGAAGTCGTGAAATATGTTGTAATCAAAAAATCGGCAACGCTCCCCGGCGGTGCGCTGCCCAAGGTAGGAGACCTCAATAATGCCGCTCTGGTCTACCGCATCGAATACGCTATGACCGATACCTACGATGAGACTTCTGTCCCGGAGAATTGGGACGGCACGTGGTATATCGACGGCCAGCAGAAAAGTTATTTCGAGCACCGCCGCGGCGAAGAGAACGACAAAACCGCTCTGCCTCTCGAAAAAATGACAAGTCTGTATCACGACGTCGTAGAGACTCTGAATCCTGAAGGCGAATATATCAACAGCAAACGATTCTGGATGATGTTCGCATTCCGCGACGGTATCAGAGTCAGAACCGACGAGTCGGCCGTGGCTTCGCCGCGCGCTAAAGTTGTCATCGAGCCGCGCGGCACGGCCAATGCGATAGATCTCGACGGCAGCGAGACAAAGCATATTGAATCGCCTGACGCTCTGGCGCCGATCGACAACCGCACATTCTTTACGCTGACCTACAATCCTCAGACCGAGCTTTACGGAAAAGAACACATATCGGCCCTGTTCATTGTCAACGAAGAAGGCAAGCGCTTCTGCAAAATCAAATACGACGAAACTAAAGGCGAGTGGGTAACCGTGGTCGAGAGCAACGACCATGCCGACAATCAGAATCCGGATTTTAAAATCCTGGATGTCATTGACGAGAGCGCTACATGCCGCCATTTCGTGTTGAGCACCAATCTTGCGCCCGACAAGAAATTCGGCGTCATGGTCGAGACGCAACGCGATTTGAGTTTTAATGGTGTCCCTGTCATAGAATACAACACGTTCGGCGGTTATCCGGCCGAATGTCAGATTCCGACGCTGAGCTTCGACAAAGCTGATCTTTACAAAAACGGTGTGCATGCAAACGGTGACGGTAATTATACGTATATTTTAGCGGCTGAAACCGGATGGGCTCTGACCGACGCTTCAGACCCCGGCCAGACTCTCTTTTCGCAATGGCGCTCCTACAACAGCCCGACTTACCTGTGGAACAATAACGAATCGGCATATCTCAACATACTCCATGGCAACGAGGCTGCTACAGGCACTATACTGGCCGAGAATTATCTGGCGTGGCTCAAGGAGTCATTCGGAGATGGCAAAAACCTGCTGATTGATAACGGTGACGGCACGTGGACAAACCACGATGTGCTCGCTCAGAAAAACGAAGATGTCACCGAAGTGAAAGTAAACTATGTTCTGAGAGCCTATCTCCCCTCCGCACCTGCTATTCTGGCCGACAGGCAGTCAATGAATGCGGTAGCCGCCGAAGCGCGTGCAAACGGCCCGTATGTTGTCCTTGAAGCAACGAAAGATGTCAGCGCTGTCAGGTCAGCTCTGACGACAGGAGTCGCGACAATCACCGCCGACGCTGATGCTCCCGCGGTATATTACAACCTGCGCGGGCAGCGTGTCGCTGCTCCCGTAGCCGGAGAACTCTACATTGTCAGGCGTGGCACGCAGGTCTCGAAAGAGATCGTCCGCTGAGAATATCCGACAATAATAAAGCCGGCCGGGGGCCTCGATAGCTCCCGGCCGGCTCTTTTCATTGCGTGATCTGTAAAAATTTTTTGCGGAGAACGAAAAAGGTTGTATCTTTGCAGTCGGGTAAGTCCTACACGGCCAGCTCCCCGCCAACTCCGTCAGATCTTGACCGAAGCAGCGGTAACGGGTTGAGCGGCGCGATGTAGATAGCTTACCCTTTTTTTGTGGCCGGACGCAGGCAGCATCAAGATTTTTTTCGGGCAAATTGATGTGTCCGGGCGTAGGGACGTGCCTCAATGCTATTAACTTACAAATTATCCTGTCCGGGCGTAGGGACGTGCCTTTGGCACGTTTCACATGCGACT
>OGSD01000711.1_pt1 | contig 34052 bp, 32 predicted proteins | sample 1553571 | NCBI WGS metagenome assembly OGSD01 (sample SAMEA2580072, study PRJEB22360) | human gut metagenome | biome: human gut; feature: human-associated habitat; material: faeces | place: Denmark | collected 2008/2010 | reverse complement strand
CTCAAGGCTCTAAAATCAGAGGCTGCGCCGTAAACCTTAATTACGACACAGCCTCAATTTTTTAACCAGATACCGCAATGGCAAAGAAGAAGACCCAGGACACCGACGACCTCGCCGACATAAAAATAGACTTCGGGGACATAGCGATCCCGGAAGTTAATTTAGCGGCTTTAGGCTTCGACACCGACGAGGCCGGAGACCCCACGCCCGCGATGGAGACCCGCTATATAGCGCCGAAGCCGCCGGTAAAGGGTATGCCGGTATTATACGACCGCGCCAAAGACCTCGCCCGCGACCTTCGCGTAGCCAACGGCGAGCGCTTTAACGTCATAGTCTCCGGTAATTTTGTTTTCGGCGACTTCCTACACGCCTATCTGACCCAGCACCACATCAGAGCTGAGCGGATGACTATAACGACGCTAAGCCTCAGCGCCCGCAATATTGACAGCCTAAAGCGACTTATGGAGCTGGGCTATATAGGCACGCTCGACATGGTATTAAGTATTTACTTCTACGGCCACGAGCGCTGGCAGCTTATCCCGCACTTATACAAGAGCCTCGACAAAGATAACCGCTTCCAGTTAGCCATCGCCGGGATCCATACTAAAATAATTTTCTTCGAGACCCACGAAGGCCAGAAGATAGTTATACACGGCTCGGCCAACCTTCGCTCCTCCGTCAACGTCGAGCAATTCACGATCGAGGAGAACCCCGACCTCTACGACTTCTACGCCGAATGCTTCAGCAAAGTAATGGAGCGATACGCCACGATTAAAAAGCCCCTTCTCGCCAACGACCTCTGGAAGGTAATAACGACGAAGCGATTTAATAACCCTTAACCCCATACCATTATGGACGACAACCCATTTATCCCGCAAGGAACCGGAGACAGCAACGACGGCGGCAACGACACCACGACGATCCCCGACGAAGACCTCCCATTTTAGAACCAGGCCGCGCCGACGTCTACCAGGCGCCGACGTAGCCCTATACTCAGACAGACATGGCACAGACAACAGACACGACGGCCACGGCCGAAAAGAGGGCGCCCGCAATAGTGCAGAGCCAGGAGATGCCGCTGAAGGATATAACCCCCAACAAGGGACAGATCCCCGGCGTGCCTAAGAACCCGCGCGTAATAAGAGACCAAAAATTTAGGCTTCTAAAGAAGTCGATAGAGGAAGACCCGGAGATGTTAGGCCTCCGCGAAATTCTTCTATACCCATACCAGGGCAAAAACATCATTATCGGGGGGAATATGCGCTACCAGGCGCTTAAAGACCTCGGCTATACTTCGGCAATCGTTAAGATTTTGCCCGCAGACTTCACGCCGGAAAAGCTCCGCGCCATCGTCATAAAGGATAACAGCGGCTTTGGCGAGTGGGACTGGGACGCCCTGGCCGATGAGTGGGAGGCCGCCCAGCTTATAGACTGGGGGCTCGACGTGCCCGACCTGGGCAACGTCAAGGCCGACGAGGAAGCCGAAGAAGACGACTACAACCCCAGCGACGACCTCGAAAAAACAGCCAAGAGCCGCGAAGGCGACATTTACGCCCTGGGACGTCATCGCCTAATTTGCGGCGACAGCACCGACCCGCAAATAATCGACATTCTATGCGGCTCGACAGTCGTAGACCTATACCTGACCGACCCGCCCTATAACGTAGACTACGCCAGCAAGAACAAAGCCCTAAACGCCGCCGAGAAGGGCAATCGCATACAGAAGGAAATCGCCAACGACCGCATGGCCGACGGCCAATTTAGGGAGTTTTTGAACAAAGCCCTAAACGCCGCCGACCGCCATCTCAAGCCCGGAGGCGTTTTTTACATTTGGCACGCCGGAACGGAGGGCTTTAACTTCATAAGCGCCGTAAGGGACACCGGCTGGGAGTTTAAGCAGGTATTAATCTGGAACAAAAACAACATGGTATTAGGCCGCCAGGACTACCAATGGAAGCACGAACCATGCCTCTACGGATGGAAGCCCGGCGCCGGCCATTACTTCATCGACAGCCGAAGCCAGCTAACAGTATATCAGAACGAGGCCGGGGAGTTTGACCCCGAGAAGATGACGAAGGCCGAGCTCGTAGACCTGGTTAAGAAGATAGGCCAGCTCCCGACCGACCTAATAGACGAAGACAAACCCCTCCGGAGCGCCGACCACCCGACCATGAAGCCCCTCAAGCTAATGGGGCGCTGCGTCAAGAACAGCACCCGCCCCGGCGAAGTCGTATTAGACAGCTTCGGCAGCAGCGGCTCCACGCTTATGGCCTGCGAGCAGTTAGGCCGCGTATGCTTCACCGTCGAGCTCGATCCCCATTACGTAGACGTCATTATTAAGCGCTGGGAGGAATACACCCAGGAAGAAGCCCAGTACATAGGCAACATCAACGACAACAAATAACAGCGATAAAAAACCGGCAAAACACCGATAGCGATGGCAAACCCGAACCCCAACACAAGCGGGCTGAAGAAGCCCTGGGAGCCAGGCCAGAGCGGTAACCCCAAAGGGAGACCCCGCGACCCGGCAAAGGAGATGCTGGAGGCCGCCCTGGGCAAGAAGGGCGCCCGCAAGTTTGCGCGCCTATCCAAAGCCAACAAAGACGACATAGACAGCATCCTGGAGAGCGCCACGACCGATTTTTTGATGTTCGTCGCAAAGTGGGACGGCGCCACAGCCTACGCCAAAGGCCGCGCCCTGGCGATACTTAACGACATGAAGAAGGGGCAGACCACCCAGCTCGACAAGATAAGCGCCCGCCTTCATGGCCAGCCGACGCAGAAGGTAGAGCTGACCGGAAAAGACGGCGCCGACCTCATGCCGCCCAGGATATTAACCAAAGAGGAAATAGGCGACCTTCTTAACAAGCTGGAGAGCGATTTTTAACACGATACCCAGATGGCCGACGTAATTAGGGACATAGACGTAATAAAGACATGGACGTTATCCTCGACGCTAAATTTTACGCGCTTCTTCTTTAAGCAGCTTTATAAGCGTAAATTTGTCGTCGGCCGCCACCATATACGCATCGCCCAGGCGCTCGACCGCGTATTTAGGGGCGAAGTTACCAGGCTAATAATTAACATCGCGCCCCGCTTCGGCAAGACGGAGCTGGCCGTTAAGAACTTCATAGCGATGGGGCTCGGCATTAACCCCGCTGCCAAGTTTATACACCTCAGTTATAGCGACGGCCTGGCGCGTGATAATTCCGCCGGCGTGCAGGCCATTATCCGAGACCCGGAGTATATCCGGCTATTTCCAGCCACCAAGCCGACCAGCCGCAATACCCAGAAATGGAGCACCACGGCCGGCGGCGGCCTCTACGCCGTATCTTCGGCCGGCCAAGTTACCGGCTTCGGCGCCGGCCTGGTAGACCTGGAGGAAGAAGACCAGGACGACGAGCTAATAAAGGCCGTCGACGAACTGGCCGCCGTCAACCCCGGCACCTTCGGCGGGGCTATTGTCATAGACGACCCGATTAAGCCGGACGACGCCCGCTCCGAACTGATACGCACGAAGGTAAACCAGAAATTTGAGACCACCATCCGAAACCGCGTAAACAGCCGCAACACCCCGATTATAATAATCATGCAGCGCCTCGACATAGACGACCTCTGCGGCTACCTTCAGCGAGTAGAGCCGGAGGCCTGGGAGGTGCTGAGCCTTCCAGTATTAGAGCAGGACGAGAACGGCAAGGACGTAGCCCTCTGGCCGTTTAAGATGGATCTGGCCGAGATATACAAGACCCGCGAGTTAACGCCCTGGATATTTGAAACCCAGTACATGCAGAACCCCCAGCCGTTAACCGGCCTTATGTACGAGCGAGAATTTAAGACCTACGACGTTATCCCGGTAACACGCAAGCACACGGTAAAGGCCTACGTAGATACGGCCGACACCGGCGCTGACTTCCTTTGCTCTATAGCCTACGTCGAGACGGAAATCGGCAACTTTGTTTTAGACGTCTATTATACCGACGCCCCGATGGAAGTAACCGAGAGCGAGACCGCCCGCCAGTTTACCCGCTGCCAGGTGCAGAAGGCAGTTATCGAGAGCAACAACGGCGGCCGCGGCTTCGGCCGCACCGTCGAAAAGACATGCCGGATCCTCGGCAATAGGTTAACGGCGTTTACCTTCTTCCATCAGACCAACAACAAGGACGTAAGAATCTTTAGCCACTCCAACGAGGTACAAAATTTAACGTACTTCCCAACCGGCTGGGAGCACCGCTGGCCGCAATTCTGGAGCGCGATAGTACACTACAAGAAGGATGGCGGCAACCGCCACGACGATGCCCCGGACGCATTAACCGGCACCGTCGAGAAGCGCACCGACACCCCCCAGAACTTGACAAAATATTTTTAACCCATTAACCCCCATAAACCATGCCTCCCGAGTTATTAGAACTTATCCAGGCCGGCGACTTCGGCGCCGTAGTCAACGAACTCCGCAACGGACGCCTCGACGCAAGCCCGGCCAGTCAGACCAACGCACAGCAGTATGACCCCAAGCTGCACGCAGTTAACGACAAGTTACAGCGCCCCGACAAGCTGGTAGTAGTAGACAAAGACTCAAGCGAATACGGCGAGGTTAAGAACATTAACCCCAACGTCGAGATGACCACCGAAACCGGCTTTAGAATAGAGCGAGTAGCCCGCATCGCCCTGGCGCTTCAGAAGCTGATCGTTAAGCGCGCCGTAGCGTTTACCTTCGGCAACCCGGTAACATATACCGCCGACACAGAGGACGCCACCGAGAAGGAGATACTCCAGCGAATGAAGCGAGTATTTAGCGCCGTGAAGGAAGGCACGCTAAACCGCCGCATCGCCCGAAGCCTATACAGCGCCCAGGAGGCCGCAGAATACTGGTACCCGGTAGAGCAGCCGAAGCCCCATAACCTCTATGGCTTCCCGACTAAATACAAATTCAAAGTAGCTATCTTCTCCCCAGCGCTGGGCGACAAGCTATGGCCGTACTTCGACGACAACCGCGACCTCGTAGCCTTCAGTCGAGAATTTACCCGCAAGGACGGAGACCTCAAAACCCGCAACTACTTCGAGACCTACACGGCCGATGCTCACTATCAATGGACATGCCAGGGCGACGCCAACGGCACCAGCAGCGGAAACTGGGAGATGGTAGAAGGCTACCCGAAGCCGATACCTATCGGCAAAATTCCCATCGTCTACGCCAGTCAGCCGCAAGTAGAATGGGCAGACGTGCAGCAGCTGATCGAGCGCCTCGAAAAGCTATTAAGCAACTTCGCCGATACCAACGACTACCATGCCTCGCCTAAAATTTTCGTGCAGGGCACCGTTAAGGGCTTCGCCCGCAAGGGAGAGGCCGGCGCCATTATCGAGGGCGAAGACGGAGCGACCGCCCAGTATTTAAGCTGGCAGAGCGCCCCGGAGAGCGTAAAGTTGGAGATAGACACGCTCCTGCGCTTGATTTATACCATTACCCAGACGCCTGATATTAGCTTCGACACCGTTAAGGGCATCGGAGCAGTTAGTGGCGTCGCCCTTCGCCTTCTCTTCATGGACGCTCATCTAAAAGTGCAGGATAAGGCCGAAATATTTGATGACTACCTCCAGCGCCGCTGTAACGTCGTCAACGCCTATTTAGGCCAGGCCGACACCAAGACGGAGACCGCTGCCGCTTCCGTGATCGTGAAGCCCAAGATAACGCCCTACATAGTCGAGGACGAGCTGGCCAAGATAAACATCCTCCAGGCAGCCAACGGCGGCAAGCAGATAAGCAGCCAGCGAAGCACCATTAAGCGCCTGGGCTGGACGGACGACCCGGACGCCGAGCTCGCCGAGATACAGACCGAGGAAGACCGCGAAGCCAGCTACATGGAGGGAGAACCGACATATCCCGGCGAGCCGCCTATGTAAGTCGAATTAGGCAGGATTAAACCGGCTTAACCGGTTTAATTTGGCTAACCCTCTCAGCCCATGATGATTAACAAAGCAAATTAAGCGATTTTAAGCCGTTTTAAGGCCTCTTTTTCTTCGGCTGGCACAACTACCCACCGAGAGCCACAAAGGCCAGCAGACGCAAAATTAGCTCAAAATAACTCCCGCAATTATGGCAAAGCCCGACCGCCGATCGCTAACTATACGCATACAAGGCCTCGACCGGAAGCACTACCAGACGACCGACCGCTACGCCCGCCAGGTTAAACGCCTCTACGACGAAGCGGCCAAAGACTACGCCGCCCTGGCCGGTACCATCTTCGAGCCGGATCCTAACCGACCCTTCTCCTTCGCCGACTACCCCAGGGCGCAGAAGGAGGCGGCCAGGATAGCGGCCGACCTAACAAAGAACGTGCAGAGGGTAATCGAGGCCGGACAGCGTAGCGAATGGCTCGCCGCCACCTACCGCGCCGACGCATACCTGGCCGGCATATTAGACCGGAGTAAGCTGACGGCCGCCGAGCTTCAGCAGTACGAAGACCGCAATATAGAAGGTCTGGCCGCCTTCCAGGGGCGAAAAGTGCAGGGACTTAACCTTAGCGACCGCGTATGGAAGTGCACCGACCAATTTACCGGACACATGGAGCTCGCCCTGGACGTCGCCATCGGAGACGGCCGGAGCGCCCAGGAGTTAAGCCGGGACGTTAGAGGCCTTCTCAACGAGCCGAACCGCCTATTTAGGCGGGTACGTGATAAATACGGCAACCTTCGGCTTAGCAAGGCCGCGGCGGCATACCACCCAGGCCGCGGCGTCTACCGTAGCTCCTACCAGAACGCGATGCGCTTAGCCCGCACCGAGATTAACATGGCCTACAAGACGGCCGACTGGGAGCGCTGGCAGCGCCTCGACTTTGTTGTAGGCATCCGTATAGGCCTAAGCAACAACCACACCATCATCAACAGCAAGGGCGAGCCGGAGCCGTTAACCGACATTTGCGACGAGCTGGCCGGCGACTACCCCAAGACCTTCAAATTTGTAGGCTGGCACCCCAACTGCCGCTGCGTAGTTACGCCGATACTTCAAAGCCCCCAGGAGATGCACCAGGCACGCCGGGAGCGCCTCCGCGCGATTATGAACGACGAAGCCTATAAGGCGCAGCCGTCGGCCAATACCGTTACGGACGTGCCTGCGGGCTTCAAAGCGCACATAGAAGCCATAGCAGAGAGAAGCAAGGGCTGGAAGTCGATGCCCTACTACATACGCGACAACTTCAAGGGAAGCACCATCGCCGGCGGGCTGTCGCCAGCGATACCCCACAAGGCGCCGATCGGCGGGACACCGGCGAAACCGAACCTGCCGCCGAAGCCCTGCACCGACTTCGACGACTGGATCGACGACCTAAAAACGCAGGCCTTTAGCCTGGGGCTCGATATAAGCCGCCTCGACCCACTACGAGCCGCAGGCCAGAGGGAGCCGTTAAAGGCCGAAGTAGACCGGCTCCGAGCTTTAGCCGACGACCGCAGCGCCGAATGGCTGGCCGCGAACCTGGCGCTCCGCAATTTTGTAAAGTCGTGCAAAAGCGCCCCGGCCGACTTCCGGAGTAAATACGCCGATATAGCAAAGGCCAACGCTTACGACCTTAAACGCTATTACGAGACCTGCATCGCCGCACTAACCCAAGCCCTGGCCGAAGCCCAGGCCGAATGGGAGCAGATCCAGAAGGAGAAGGAGAAGGCCGAAGCCGACAAAAATAAGATAACGAAGGCCGAGGCCAAGAAGGAGCTCGCTAAACTTCAGAAGGAGGCCGACGAGCTTATAAAGATATTCGAGGCCATAAGCCCGAGTAAGGCCAGAACGTTAGAACACGCCCTCTATGGCGTCGAAATGGCGCTCCGGGGCAACGACCTCAATTTAATAGCAGAACGCCTGGCCGAAGTCAAGCGCTGGCTCTTCACATACAAGAACCCGAACATGCCGCGCGACCTACACCCAGGCGGCGGCTACCTAAAGAAGCACGGCGACAACTACGAATTTAATACCGACTTCTTCAAACTTCTGGACGAGCAGCCAACGCTCAAAATAATAGAAGACGCCGGCGGAAGCTACGAGAGCCACGCCGGCAAGCTGGTAGTATTAGACAACGGCAAGCGCAACGCCAGCAGCCAGCACCATCGCCGCGCCGTCGTCTATCACGAATTTGGCCACGCTATAGCCGACCAGCGTAACCTGGTATTTGCAGAGGGCACGAAGGAGCTGATGGAGAAGCAGAGGACACGCTGGCGCAAGCGCGAAAAAGACTTTTACTGGGAGACCGTAAAAGAACAGAGCTACGACCCGGCCACCGATACCTGGACGGTAACAAAAAAGCGAGTTAAGCGCGAGGTTAACCAGATGCGCATCTTAACGCTGTCTAAGAAGATAGATTTAATTATAAATAAGATATTCGACAAGAAGGACGACGACCCAATATTTAAGCGATACGGAGTAACGAAGGCCGACGCTATAGAACAGCTCGGCGCCCTTATGGACACGTTAAGAAGCCTCGTTAACCGTCAAGACGTAGGCTATGGCCACTCCGTTAGCTACATCAAGAACAGCTGGGCACAGCCCCAGGAGTACCTCGCCCACTGCTTCGAGAACGCATTTTTAGGTAATAGATGCTTCCAGCTTTTAATGCCGGTAGAATACCAGGAGATGATCGACTATATTAGGACACTAAAGCCGAGCTAACAAGGTAGAGGACGCCATCGGGGACAGCGCACACCTCCCGCGCGCCTTCCGGCGCCTTCTGATTAAGCCGGGGATAAACAACGACCAGGGCGCCACCGTCGAGAGCACACCGGAGCACCGCGCCGGCATATTCGGCATCGTCCAGGCTATAGAGATACCGCGCCAGCTCTTTATCTTCGGGGCTGGCGTCGCTGTTCATATAGGCCTCCAGGAGGTATTTATTAGAGACGACCGTAATAGGCTGGCGGCCGGACGGCGTAGTAATTTTCGGGACGTACATATTAGCGAATTTTGATTTTATAACGTCGATCGGCTATCAGCTTCCAGGAGCCGAAGGCATTATTTAAGATTTTACGATCGGCACGATTAAGGCAGCAGCACAGCCCCAGCTCTTCAGCCGGAGAGACGGCCGCCGGATGCGGCGGAAAGAGGACGGCGACGACATGGTTAAGAGAGGCCGCCGCGTAGCCCAGGGGGATATTATTAAAGTCGTCGATGCTCATATCTTTATAACGCTTTAGGTTAACTTTTTGCAAAGATACGAAGAAGCGGCCGCCCTTCCAAATCCAGGCCAGGGAGCGCCCCGGCGTCGCTTTAACAACGTGCAATAAATTGTAATAGTCTGCAACGACCACCGGAGCGCCCAAGTTACAACCTTCTACACCGCATAGCAAAAATTACTCATAGGCCGCCAATAAATTACTCATAACTTCGGCCTTCTTCTTTGTGCACGTACTATGATAATACGCTAAATTTGCCGTCGATAACACGAGTAATAAACCAACAAGCCTATTATCATGCCCACGATAGAAGACATTTTAGCGCTACTGCAGGCCAAATTTGCAGGCGCGCGCAAAGACGGACTCGAGAACCTGGCAGGCGCCATCGCTTTACAATGCTCGACCAAAGAAGAAGCCCAGGCCATTATCGACAAGCTCAGCGACGAGAAGGTTAAAGGCTTCATAACCGACTGGCGCAAGAAGGCAGACGCCGAGATCAGCAAAGCCACCGCCACCCACGAAAAAGGCCTCCGCGAAAAGTACAACTTTTCGGAGAAGTCAGCAGGGGGCGAAGGAGGCGGCGCTGGAGAAGGCGGCGGCAAAGGGCAGCCAGCCGGCGGCGAATTAACCCTGGAAGCCATAGGCAAACTCATCGACCAGAGACTGGAGGGCGTAGTTACTACCTTCAGCGCGAAAGAGGCGGCCAAAGGCTACCGCGCAACCTTCGAGCAGGCGCTGGACAAGGCCGGCGTTAAAGGGCGCTACCGCGATATGATGCTGCGCAACTTCGATCGCGTCAACACCTTCAAGACCGCCGACGAGTTTAACACCTACCTCACGGAAGCGCAGGGCGACATCGACGCAATCAAACAAGAGCAGGCAGACGCAGGCCTCGGCGGCCAGGCTAAGCCCCTTTTTGGAGCCGTGAACAAAGAGGGAGTAAGCACCGCCGTAGCCGACTACCTGGCCTCCCAGAAACCCGAGAACACGCTGAGCGGAAAAGAAATTTAACTAATAACCCCACAGCCTTATGAGCTTAAAAATCGACCGTAAGCAGGATGTACGCACAGCGCACGCCTGCACCCACAACCTGGCCGACATTCCCAACGGCGTAACCGTCAGCGCCGCCGACCTCGTAGCAGGGGGCATCCTTCCCGAAGGCGCCTATATAGGCGTCGACGAAGCAGGGCTCTACCACCTCGTCAAGACCGCCAAGCTGACCGAAGCCGCCACCGCTACGGCCACCACCTACAAAGTAGCAAAAGGCCACCACTTCAAGCCCGGAGACTTCATCGCCTCCGACGCAGGCGCGAAGGCCTACGCTATTGCTTCCATCGATACGAGCAGCGATTCCACCTACGACACCATCACCGTAGGCACCACCCTGGGCGCTTCCCTTAAAGCCGGCGACGCCCTGGTACAAGCTAAGGCCGAAGCCACAAAAGCCGAATTTAAGTACGCGCCTAAAGCCGTGCTGGGCGACTCCTACCCGGTAGAAGCCCTCAGCAACCACCTGGCCGCCGCCGTAACTATCGGCCAGTTTAAGGCCGCACTGTCGCCCGCCGCACCCGCCGGCCTTCGCGCCGCGCTGCCTACCGTCAACTTCATTTAATAACCCCAAGACACAGCAACGCCAATGATACCCACGTTAATGAAGGGGCTCAACGAGAAGGACATGACCGCCGTAATTAACACCTACGACCTCAAACCCTTCTATTACCCCACACTTTTCCCGCTGCGCGAGAACTACACGCTGACCTGGAAGACCCTGGAAGCCCAGGCCGGCCTCAAAATTGCGGCCGACCTCGTAGCCCGCGGCGCTTCCATCGACAAGAAGACCCGCGAGGCCATCGCCAGGATCCAGGGCGACATCCCTAAAATTTCGGTAAAACGCACCAAGAACGACGAGGAGCTCACCGAATACGACGTTATGATTGCCATAACGTCGCAGAACCCCGACCTCCGCCGTATCGTCGAATTTTGGGCTGAAGATACCCAATTTTGCTGGACGGCCGTAGCCGCCCGCATCGAGTGGATGGCGCTGACCCAGATCAGCCGCGGCGGCAAAATTCCGGTAACTAAGGACAATAACGTTAGCGTTATTTCCGAGTACGAAGTCGACTACCAGATCCCCGAGAAGCGCAAGCTCGGCACCACGCTGAGCTGGAAAAACGCCCAGACCGCGAAGCCCTTCACCGACTTCAAGAAAATCGTAAAGGACGCGAAGGCCGAAGGCATAAGCCTTAAATTTGCCTTCATGAACCTCGACACCTTTGCCGACATGGTAGAGACCGCCGAAGTACAGCAGGCCTGCGCCAGCTTCGCCGCCAACGCCCTCAACATTCAGCAGACCCCGAGCCTGGAGCAGGTTAACGCCGCTATGGCGCGCCTTCCCTACCTCCGCGGCCTTCAGATTGTAGTTATCGACCAGGACATCACTATCGAGCTCGCCGACGGTACCCGCCCCTTCAGCGGCAACCCCTTCGCCAACGACGTAGTAATGTTCAGCGAGACCAAAATCCTGGGCAACACCTTCTGGAAGCGCCCGGCCGACGCCAACGTAGCCGGCTCCGTATCCATCAAGGCGATGAACGGCCACACCCTTATCAAAAAATTTGCGGAAGAAGAACCGCTCGAAGAAGTCACTATGGGCATCGCCAACGCCTTCCCGGCCTGGACGTCAAGCCAGCGTAGCTACTTCCTCGACACAGCCCACGAGAACTGGAGCCTCTAACAAACAGCCAGGGGCGCCGACACCACGCCGACGCCCCTGGCTTTAACCCTTATATATAGCTATGACCTACAAAGAATGGATGACCGCCACCGCCAACCGCTTCGGGATCGGAGCGGCCGACGTCGAGCTAATTATGTGCAACCAGGCCGAGCTGATACCCGACCCGGACGCCCAGGTTAACCCGACCGTCGCCAAGCGCGCCCTCGTCGCCGAATTTGCCGCCGTGATACCGCTGGCCAACGTAAGCGAAGGAGGCTACAGCGTAAGCTGGAACTGGGAGGCCATTAAATTCTGGTATAACCAGGCCTGCGACGAGCTCGGGATAACACCCCAGGGCAAGCCGAAGGTAAGAAACCGCAGTAACAGATGGTAAATATTGCCGACGTCATAAATAACCAATACCCCCACCGGCTTTATATCAGAGCCAGCCAGGGAGAGGCCACCCAGGACGAGCACGGAGCATGGCGCGAAAGTGCAGCTGCCTGGAGGCTTTACGGTGCCTGCCGCGAGGAAACCAACGGCAAGGGCTCCACGATAGCCACCGGCGGCGGCAAGTTTACCACCTTCTCGGCGCTTATTCAGATACCCCAGGGAGCCGGAGAGAGGATCCCCGAGAGCACCGAAGTAATAGCCGCCGACGTCGAGCTCGACGCGGCCACCGTCGCCCGGCTGGACGACCGCGGCATGGTGCAGGAATTAGTTAACAAGGGCACAGTTAGAATCGCCGGCACGTGCCTGAAGTTTGACCTCGGCCGGCTTCATAGTAGATTATGGGTATAACGCCACGCTTTAACCCCGCCGACGTCGCCCGCAAGTTTGACGCCCTTCTCGACTTCATACAAGACGAGACTGTTAGAGCGCTCCAGTATGTAGGCGAGCAAGCAGTTACCTACGCACGGAGTATCCCAGACCCCGACCACGGCGGCAAGGGCTTCAAAGACCGCACCGCCAACCTCCGCTCGTCGATAGGCTACGCAGTCTATTACAACGGCGAGCAGATAACCGGGAGCTACGAAGGAACCCCCGAAGGAACATCGCAAGGCCAGAACTTAGCCAATAAGGCCGCCGAAGGTACCCGGGGCTTCGCTTTAGTCGTAACGGCGGGCATGTACTACGCCGTTTACGTCGAGAGCAAAGGCCGCGACGTGCTGACCAGCGCCGAGCAGAAGGCAGGAGACTGGCTAAAGACAGAGTTAGACGACATCAAACAAGCCGTAATAGAGTACTGGAAGAAATTATGAAGAAGTGCAGCTCCATAGACACCGACGACATGCTATATAAACTTCTTCGCCGAGCCATCGACGAAAAGAAAATAGCTATTAACGGCGTGCTATGCCAGGAGACCGACCGCCCGGCCGACAGTCAGACCGAAGACATCGTAGTTAATACGATCGCCATAAGCCACGACAAGCCCCAGGACGGTACCTCTAACGTAAATATTTACGTGCCCGACCGGCGCGTAAAGATACGCGGCCAGGAGCAGCGCAAGGCCGACTGGGGGCGCCTTAAAGAGATAGGCGACGCCCTGGTAGACTTCATTGAAGGCCAGAACTTAGATGACTTAGAGATGTGGATCGAGAGCGACACGACCCTCCAGGAACCGACCGCCGGCCAGCACTACCGCAATATTAGAATTAAATGGAATATTCACTAACACCCCAAACAATACCGACATGGGAAAAGTAACTTTAGGCCTTAGCGCCATTCTGGGGAGCGCCACCGAGCTCGCCAGCGCCGCCAACGCCTTCAAGACCGACGGCTACACCCGCTTCGGCCTGACCTACCAGGACACCGCCAACATGAACCAGGAGGACGGCGAATCTACGGAATTTTTTGCAGAGGAAGAAGACGAGGCCATCGACGAGATCGAGAAGGCCGGCAAAACTACCTTCAACTTCTCCATCATGGATCCCGACCTCGCCACCTTAAAGCGACTTTTCGGCGGCGAGATAGCCTCCGACGTATGGGCATACCCCGACGCCAAAGCCACCATCGAGGAAAGCCTGCAGATCTGGCCGAAGAAAGGTCTCTGCTTCCACGTAAGCCGCGCCCGCATCAAGGCCAAAATTAACGGCGAATTTTCTAAGAAGGGGCTCCTCCTTATAGAGTGCACCGCCACCGTAATGAAGCCCAACACCGCCGGCGTTAAAAAAGTCTACGTAAAGAAGCTGGAGCCGGCCGCAATTCAGACCCTCATCGACAGCCTGACGGCCTCCTAAACCGAGACCGGCAGAACTATTAACCCCAGACCGTAAAGCCCCGCTAAAGCAAAATACGGGGCTTTACGTTTAACCAGCTACCCATGACAGCAGACGACCCCAAAATAAAGGACTTAGAGCAGGAGCAGAACGAGCTCCGCCACATGATTAACCAGGGGCTGACCTTCGACGTAGAAGTAACCTACAGCCGACGGCGCCCGGGCTTATTCGGCTTCTTCCGGAAGCGCGAGAAGGTAACGGAGAAGCGAGTTTATAAAATTTACGAGCCGACGCTGGCCACCTTAGACCGGCTTAGCGCCTTATGGCTTCAGATGGAGATCGACGAAACCAGGCTAAACGACGCTAACTATTTAGCCACCGCCCGCAAGATGGCCAACAAGGAAGCCAAGCGCCTGGCCGAAGTCGTAGCCGTCGCCGTGCTGGGCGAAGACCTCTACGACACCACGGAAAAAGCCGGAACCTTCATTTATAAACCCAACGAAGACCGGCTCCAGCGCCTGGCGTCTACCTTCTTTCACGTTGTTAAGCCCTCCCAGCTATTTACGCTGGCCGTGCTTATTACCAACGTAAGCAACCTGGGGGATTTTATAAGCTCTATAAGATTGATGAGCGCGACACGCACCAGCGACCCGATGGCCAATCTTATAGAACAACCGGCTTAAAAAGCCCCCACGGCCGCCGCGGATCGGTATGCGCGCACTTCGGCTGGCCACTAAATTATCTTCTTCACGGCATACCCTGGGGCACCGTGCAAAGGATGCTTATAGACGCCCCAGGCGTCGAGGACGTAGACCCCAAGAACAAAGGCTGCGACATCGTTTTAACCGACGACAACGCCGACCAGGTATTAGCAATGATTAACCGTATAAATCGATGAACGTAAGCAGCGGCGGGCTGTCGTTTGACTTCTCCGCGACCAACGACAATTTAGTTAAGATAGTCGAGCAGAGCAAGAAGGAAATCCAGGGGCTCGCCGACGCTTCCAAGACCGGAGGCGCCCAGATGGACGCGGCATTTAAGCAGGCCGCCGCTCGCCTCGACAACTACGCCGACCAGATGAGTGGCGCCCTTAGCGAACAGCGCCAGGCCGTTATGGCACTCGAAAAAGAGATGGCAAAACTTAAAGCCCAGGCCGGCCAACAGTTTGACAAAGGAGACATCGCCGCCTCGCAGGCTACTATGGAAGTTTATAGAGCGAAGGAACGCGAGCTCCAAAAGCGCCGCGAGTGCATACAAGCCTGCTATGACGGCTTCGACGTATTAGAGCAGGAGCGGCAGCGCCTGGAAGGAATGCGCCAGAGCAGCGAGCAGGCAGCCAACGCCCAGACCTCCCTCCGCTCCCAGCTTCGCCTGGTACGAGAGCAGCTCGCCCAGCTGGAGCAGACCGAAGGTGTAGGCGTCAGACAGACCGAGAAATTTAGAGAGCTTCAGCGCGAGGCCGGACGCCTGGCCGACGCCCTATCGGACGCCCAGGCACAGACCCGCGTATTTTCCGACGACAACGCCACCATCACCGGAGCGATCGCCGGAATTAGCGGCGTAGCCGGAGCCTTCAGCGCAGCCCAGGGAGCGCTCTCCCTTTTCGGCGTCGAAAACAACAAGGTACAAGAGGCCATGCTGAAGGTGCAGAGCCTTATGGCCATAACCACCGGACTCCAGCAAGTAGCCAACGCCTTAAACAAAGATAGCGCCTTCCAGCTCGTCATCGTCGCCAAAGCGAAGGATATGTTAGCGGCCGCCACGACCCGCCTCTCCGTCGCTTTAGGTATTAGCACCGTCGCCGCCAAAGCCCTAATGGCTACTTTAACCCTGGGGCTATCCGTCGCCATCACTGCGCTCGTTATGTTGTGGGATAAGTACAGCAACAGCGCCAAGCAGGCCGCCACGGAGACCGACGCCACCCGCAAGGCCTTCGAGGAATACCACACCAGCACGGCCAAGAAGGCCGGCGAGCTCGTAGGCAAATACGAGCAGCTACGCCAGCAATACGTAAAATTAAAGACAGAGGCCGACAAAACACAATGGATTAAAGACAACGCCAGCGCGATGGACAGCCTGGGGCTCGCCGTCGATGGCGTAACCGCCGCCGATAATATCTTTGTAACCAATACGGCAAAAGTCATAAAAGCCCTGGAACTTCGCGCCAAAGCAATGGCACTCCAGGAATTACAAATGAAGGCTTATGAAGAATATTACAGCACGATTATTAACGCTGACAATACCGTAGCCGGCGGCGGCTATTATAAGAAACTAAGCAGCCAAATCATATCCTCCGGCAGTCAAGACGCTAAAGACTTATCTGCTGCGATGAAGGCCGCCGGAGCAGTCAGCGGAAGCGGGGACGCATATAACGACGGCTCCTGGTATTCAATGAGCGGCGGAGATTTTAAGTTAACACAAAAAGCGATAGACGCTATTAACGCCTATCGCCAACAGCAGGCTCGCTCCACAAACCAAAAGATCCGCAGCGAAGCCCAGGCCGAGCTCGACAAGACCGTAAACTACACAAGACGCCAGCTGACACTGACAGAAAACGAAATAGCCCAGCTTAACATCCTAAAAGCCGGAGGCGGCCGAAGTGGAAGCGGAGGCGCCGGAGGGAGGGCCTCCGGAGGATCCGGAGGCGGCAACAACAAGACCGAGGCCGAACAATACGCCGACGACCTGGCCGCAAAAAAAGCGCTCTACGAGAAATATTTAGCCTGGAAGACCTCCAGCCACAAGACCGTAAGCGAAGCCGCCGATACGGAATTTGCCCCGCTTCTTCAGCAGGGCAACACCTACCTCGACTATTTACAGCGCCAGCAGCAGGCGCTCATGGACGCCGCCCCGACCGCGGCTATTACCGCCAAATTAAAGATCGTGCAAGACCAAATCGCCGAAGCTACCAAAGAAGCCACGTTAAGAGACTTCCAGAGCCAGCTCGAAAAAGACCTCCAGGCGTGCACGACCCTGGGCGCCATGCTTGATTTATTAGAGCAGCGCCGCCAGGCAATAGCCGACGATAAGACAGACGTAGGCGACCGCGAGCGCACGATGATAACCGAACAGGAGACCAGCGTAAAAGAGCAGGTAAAGACCGAGACCGAAGCGCTCCTCCAGGAATACGCCAGTTATGAGCTGGAGCGCCTTAAATTTGCCGAGAGCTACGCCCGCAAGCGCCAGCTCCTGGAGCGAAACCTGGCCGCCGCTACGACGGCCGAACAGCGCGCCGCCGCCCAGGCAGCCATCGACGGCCTGGAGGAAGAAAATCGCAAATACCAGACCGGCAAGACAGCCCTCTACGCCGCCCTTCTGGAAGAATACAAGACCCACCAGCAGCAGCTGGCCGACATACAAGCCAAATACGCCAAGCAGCGCGCCGAGGCCGAAGCCCAGGGCAATATTAGCATGGTGCAGCTGATTAACACGAAGGAGCAGGGAGAAATCAGCAAATTAGCCGCGACCCAGCTAATGGCCAGCCAGACCTGGAACCAGCTATTTAGCGACATAGACCGCCTCGGCACCAAGACAATATTTAACCTTATTAAGAAGATCGAGGCCAACAAGCTATCGCTGTCGGCACAGCTTAACCCGGCCGACCTTAAAGCAGTCAACGACCAGCTGGAGCGCGCCCGCCACGAGATACAGACCCGTAACCCCTTCTTAGCACTTCGGGACAGCCTGGCCGAGCTTCGCCAGGCCATGACCGACAAGAAGCTCCTCAGCGACAAAGACGACCCGATTTTACAAGAGCTGGAGAACAAAAAAAAGACCTACGAGACGATCGCGGCCAACTTAGCCGACCCGCTGACCGCCCCGACCGTCGCCGTAGACTTCAAGAGCACCCTCGACGAAGGCGCCGACTTTACCGACTACTTAAAGCGCCGAATCCAGGCGCTCCAGGGCGAAAAGATTAAGCTGGGCGCCGAGTTTACCGGACAGCACGAGCTCGACGTTTTAATAGCCATGCTTAACAAGGTGCAGGGCACCGGCAAGAGCGTAGGCCAGGGGCTTAAAGACAGCTTCGCCGACGTCGGCTCGAGTATTCAATTTATTTCCGGATGCTTCGACGCCGTAGTAGGCGGCATGAAGAAGATGGGCATACAGATGGACGAGGAAACCGAGGCCATCCTGGGCGACATAGGAGGCATTATGGAGGGCGCGCAAGGCGTAGCCCAGGGCATAGCCACCGGCAACCCGCTAAGCATAATCAAGGGCTCTATTACCCTCTTTTCTTCGGCCTTCGATTTATTCAACAGCCGCGACCGCAAGGCCGAGAAGTCGATCAAGCGCCACCAGGAAGCCCTGGAGAAGCTAAAAAACGCCTACAACGAGCTGGAGGACGCCGTTAAACGTGCCCTCGGCGAAGAAGTCTACAGAAACCAAAACGCCCTAATAGCGAACCTTCGCAAGCAGCAAGGCGAGCTCCAGGGCATGATCGCCGACGAGTACAGCAAGAAGCACACCGACAGCGGCAAAATCGAGGAATGGCAAGAACAATATAACGAGCTCGGCCGCCAGATTAAGGACATCATCGAGGAAATAACGCAGAGCATAACCCAGACCAATGCCAAAGACCTGGCCGGGGATTTAGCCGACGCCCTCGTAGAAGCCTTCGAGGGGGGAGAGGACGCCGCTAAAGCCTTCGGAGAAGTAGCCGACGATGTAATTAAGAAGGCCGTTATTAACGCCCTTAAACTTCAGCTCCTGGAGAAGCCCCTGCAGAACGCTATTAAACAGCTTCAAAAAGATATGGGCTTCGACGAAGAAGGTAACGGATCCTTCGACGGCCTGACCGAAGCCGAGCAAAAGCGATTTAAGCAGGCCGTAGAAGCCGCCGGCGCCAACTTCCAGCGCGCGATGGAAATGTATAAAGGCCTCTTCGAGCAGCTGGACGAGAGCGACCCAACGACCCTAAGCGGAGCTATTAAGGGAGCCAGCCAGGAGAGCATCGACCTGCTGGCCGGCCAGACCAACGCCGTAAGGCAAAACCAGGTAACATCCCTGGCAATTCTACGCTCCCAGCTTCAGCACCTAAGCAACATCGACGCCAACGTAGGAATTATAGCCGGGCGCCTTCTCTCGATACTAAACGCAGTAACCAGCCCTGCGGGCACCAGTCTACGCTCCCAGGGCATAACCGACTAAAGAAGCATGGAACTACAGCAGCTACGCAAAGAGCTCGCGGCCGAAGCCAAAGCGGCCGGAATTTGCCAGGAATGGCTCGAAAAGATTAAGGCCGCGCCTTCCAGAGAGTATTTAATTACGCTTTTTGTCAAAGGCCTGGACTTCGGCATCCTTCACGACTTCCCGAGCGACCGCCTGGCGGCCGAGTTTGACGACATAGCCCCGCACTACGGCATCTTTGTTAACCGGGACGGCACATGGCCGGCGACCAATAAAAAACGAGTGATCGCCCGCGACGCCGTAGTAACGCCGGCAACCTTCGACGGCTTCAGCGTCGCCGAAGTCTACGCCCTACACGGCAGCGGCGTAGAAGTCAACGCCTCCGGCTACGCTATAGTCGCTATAACCGTCGAGAACGGCGCCCAGGTAGTAGCCAAAGCGACAGATAACGCCCAGGTTAAGATCTTCCACCACGGCGGCCAGATTAAGACCAGCGGCAACGTAAAAGTAATTAACCCCTAAACCCAGAGAGCAATGGCAGCCAACGAAACCGACTTAATATTAAATCTCCCCTTCGACGAAGCCAGCGGCTCCGCGAAGGCCTACGACTACGCCCGCGATCGCCACGACGCAACCGTAGCCGGCGCCGACTTCATAGCCGGACGCCAGGGCAACTGCATACACTTCGACGGAGAAGGCAGCGCCACCATCGAAGACAGCTTTATAAACCTTAACGGAGACTTCACCCTCCTGGCATGGGTAAAGCCCGCGACCTTCACCGACGGCGTAACCGGTAAGAACCGGCTCGGCTTCTTCTTCAATACCGCCGCCCTGGAGGGATCCCGCGCCGTATGGCTCGACGTGCTACCCGATACCTGGGGCTACTACACCATCCGCAAGAAGGGCACCGTTATAGACATCTTCGCCGACACCCAGCACCGCGAGACCGTAACCATGCCCGGAGCCTTAACCGGCCTGGCCATACTTCAAGACATTTACAGCACCGGCCTGGCCTACGCCGACGTCGATGAAGTAAAAATTTACGGCGTGCCCCTCACCGACGAGGACATCGCCGACACCCTTAACGACGTCAGACAGCTCGATTATTACCTAAACGGCGTAAACTTCAAGGACTATGACATCCGCGTAAGCAGCTCCGAAGGCGTCTTAGACCTTCCCAAGCTAAAGACACCGTTAAGCGTAGACTGGCCGGACTACCACGGCGAGATCGTAGACCTCGACGACAAGCGCGTAGAAGCCCGCGTTATAAAACTTAATTGCTGGATGCGCGCCAAAGGTAAAATAGACTTCGTCACGAAGGTTAACGCCTTCCAGCAGCAATTTTTACGCAACGGCACTGCCCGGCTGATGATAAGCATCCACCCGACAAAGCCCCTGGTTTACGAAGTCTACAACGCCGAAGGCGTCAGCTACGACAAGCGCTGGCACGACGATAAGATGATCGGCACGTTTACGCTGACACTTCGAGAGCCCGACCCAGTTAAGCGCGTGCTCCGCCACCAGCGCTCCAGCCAGGCCACGGCCAAAGTTACCGTAGGCTTCAAGAGCGACAAGATGGTAACAATCTACTGGGGCGACGGTACCGCCGACTACGACCTCTACGGCGACTACACCGGAGCCAACGCCGTAGAACATACCTACGCCATCGACGGCACCTATTACCCTATCGTCGCCGGCATAGTAGACAAAATTAAAGAGTTTACCACCAACGCCATCATCGTATGGGACATGATCTAACAATTTACAACCGACGCGGCGAGAGGAAATTTAACCTCCTCTCCCGCGCCGCCGTTAGCGGCGTCAGTCGAGCCAGTCAGAAGACCAGCCTCCTGGCCGACGACACTATTACCATAACGGCCGAGAGCGCCAAGCCCCTGGACATAACCATCGGCGACAATATCCGGATCTTCGGCAAGCGCTACACCTTCAACCAGCTCCCGCAGCCGACCAAAAGCGGCGAGCGCGTCTATAGCTACGAGCTGACCCTGGAGGGGCTGCAATACGATTTAATAGATGTGCACTACCACCTACCCGCGGACGCCTACGGCGAAACCTACTACGCCAACCTTCAGCGCCACCTGGAGATCTTACAATGGAATATTAACCGCATCCACCCGGGCTGGACGGTGCAGGTAGACGCCGACGCCTACGCCCCCGACAACTACCAGAACATCACGACCAGCGAAAAGAACGCCCTGGCCATGCTTCAAGACCTATGCTCGCTCTTTAACGTCGAATTTGAGATAACCGCCCAGGGCAACGCCGGCAAGGTGCACGTTAAGAAGAAGGCCGGGACTACGCACCTCTTTACGCTGCGCTACGGCCGCGGCAAAGGGCTCTATAAATTGAGCCGCACTAACGTTAACAACGCCGGGATAACTAACCGACTCTACGTCTACGGCGGCCAGGATAACCTGCCCCAGAACTACGGCCACACGAAGCTCTGCCTGGCCAATACCACCCGCTTAACTTCATACCTGGAGGACACCGACTCAATAGCCGCCTACGGAGTGAAGGAGGGCGAAAAGAACTACCCAGACATCAAGGCCGAGCGCTTAGGCATAATTACGGCCGTCGGCGACGACCGTATAACCTTCTTCGACACCAGCGGCGACCCGGACGACCCCGAGAACCTGCCCATGTTCGACCTCAACGAGAAGACGGCCGACGGAAGCACAAAGTATTTAATCGATGGGACAGCCGCTAAAATTAAATTCCAGACCGGCAACCTGGCCGGCTACGAATTTGAGCTCCATAGTTACGACCACGGCGCGAAGAAGTTTATTATAAACCGCTTCACGGACGAGAACGGCCTGGTAATTCCCAACGATACCCAAGACGCTTTTACCTTCGCCGTCGGCGACAAGTATATTATTACCGACATTAACCTCCCCGATAGCTACGTACTACAAGCCCAGGGCAAGCTGGAGGCCGCCGCGCGTGCAGATTTCCCGCCGATGACCCAGCCCCAAGTTAGCTATAAATTAGGCTTAACCGAAGGCTTCTTTACTTCCATGTTCGGCAAGGAAGTAGAGACCGAGCTGTTACACGTCGGCGACTACATACACATCATCGACGAAGAAATAGGCGTAGACAAGGAGATCCGAATAACAGCCATAACCCGCGACCTCCTGCGCCTTCATAGCTACGAACTGACCCTGAGCGACACCGTAGTAAAGAGCAGCATAGTAAAAGTTATTAACGATATCCAGGACATTCAGGACGTTATTAGCTTTAATTCCGGCTTCACGGATCCGGGCAAAGCGCGCCGCCGCTGGATGGCTACGCAGGAGCTATTAAACCTCGTTTTTGACCCCGAAGGGGATTACTATAGCGAGAAGATAAAGCCCCTCAGCATCGAGACCCAGATGTTAAGCGTAGGCGCCAAGTCTACGCAGTTTACGCTGCAGAACGTAACGATACAGCCGAATTTTAACGGCAACGCCAACGCCATTAACTTCTCAACCGGCCGCCTGGTACACTACGGCATCGACCCCGAGAACACCCGCCCCTGGGTAATGACCGCCGCCACCTTCTCCGGGCTAAGCACTACGCAGCCCTATTATATTTACGCAGTATGCCCCCGCCAGGGAGGCAACGGCTCCTGGCTACTTAGCACCACGCCACACAAATGCGAGGAAGCCGCCAGCGTCTATTATTTCCTCGTCGGCGTGCTTAACAGCGTCAGCACCGACACCCACGGAGGCAACGCCGCGCGCCTTATTTCGCTGACCTACGGCTCCAGCACCATTAACGGCCGCTTCATACGATGCGGCCGAATAGAGAGCAGCGGCGGCGGGGCTACATACTTCGACCTCGATACCGGCGTAATTTCCGGCCGGATCCTTTTCCGGAGCACCGACGGAACCGTTAAAGACGTCAGCACCCTGGAAGACAAGACCCAGGAAATAGAAGACTATATTAACGGCACCCTTCAAGGCCTTCTGGAAGGGATCCAGGGACAGCTCGACGGCGTAATAGAGCAATATTTTGAGACCGTAGACCCGACGCCGAACCAGGACGCTCCGCTGGCCGAAGCCAACGAGCCGGCCAGCACCTGGACGACCAACGAGGACAAAGAGAAGCACGCCGGCGACCTATACTATAACACCGAGAGCGGCAAAGTATGGCGCTACGTCAAGGAACGAGTAATCCCGCGCCCCGGCGCCGTGCCCGGCTATAGATACTTCTGGCGCGAGCTTCAGGACACCGAGCTGGCCAAAGCCCTACAGTTAGCCCAGGACGCCCTCGAAGCAGCCGATGACAAGGCGCGAATCTTCTACGTTACGCCCTACGCCCCCTACGATCCGGGAGATTTATGGGTACAAGGCACGACCGGCGACATCATGGTATGCAAGACCGGACGAGCCGCGGACGCCGTGCCCAACTTCGCCACAAGCGACTGGGAGAAGGCCAGCAAATACACCGACGACAGCGGGCTGCACGATTTTATTTTGAACCAGTATGCCTCCGACATGGCCGACATTCTTAACCAGGTAGACGGCAAAATAGAATGCTTCTACACGTCGGCCAACCCGGCCAACAACTGGAGCGAAAACGACTACGACCGCCACGTAGGAGACCAATGGTATAACACCAGCAGCAAAAATTTATACCGTTTTTGCAAGTCGAGCTGGCACCAGATGGCCAACGGATCATGGGTGCGCCCGATTATTCCCCACGCCGTAGGAGCGATAGATAACTGGACTAAACACGCCACATATTATTGGCAAAAGATAGAGAACGCCGACGCGATAGCGGCCGCCGCCGCAGCCGCCGCAGCCCAGGACACCGCCGACGGCAAGCGTACTGTTTTTGTCAAGCAGCCGACCGCCCCTTACTACGTCGGCGACCTTTGGCTGAAGGATATAGACAGCACCGGTAAAGCCACCAGCGGCCTCTGGCGCTGCATAAAAGACAACCTAACTAAAGGCGCCTTCAATTCTACGGACTGGGTAGAAGCCACCTATTACGACTGCACCCAGACGGCGATCGACGGCGGCATCGTAACCGCCGGAACCGTGCAGCTGGCCAACCAGCACACCGGCTCCATCGTCGCCGGCATAACCGGAGGCTACGGCAAGACCTGGAAGGAGACGGCCAGCACACCGGACAGCGAAAAAGTTAGGATATGGGCAGGAGCCAGCGAGGGCAACCGCCGCTCCGCGCCCTTCCGAGTAATGCAGGACGGCAGCCTCGTAGCCAGCAAAGCCACCATAGAAGGCATTATTAAAGCCTACTCCGGAGTTATAGGCTCGGGGCAAACTCCTCTAAACATTACCGAAAACGGATTAACATACGGAGACGTTTCAACATGGAGCTTAAAGACCGGACGAAAGATGATTATTTCTCCGGAATCTATAAGAATCCAGACACAAGACACGACCCAGGGCAACGACCAGACCCACCCATTTGGCCGCGTATCCTTCGGAAATTATGCCAATTCTTCATCGGCCTATAAATTTGGCACCCTGGCGCACGTCTACAAATACGACCTAATAACAGACTACGCGCAGGCCATGCAGCCCGCCATGTTAATAGAGTCATACACCCGCATGGGGGGAGGCGTCGCCTTAAAGTCGCACGGCGCAATCGTCGCACAAGGCGCCATAGTAGAATTAGGCGATCTTATAACAACCGACAGCTCTGTTATGTCGATTATTAACCTCACGCCATTGAGCGGCTCAGTTTTTATCGTCAAGAATAACGTAACCGACAAGCTGGCGCAGCTTCCGGCTGTTTCAACCCTTCGTTATATTCTGGGCATTACGACGTATAAAGCATTTACCATTACCCTCAAAGTTATTTCGCTAATAAATAACAAGCGCTTTTTATTACAGACGCCCAACGATAACACCCCGCTATATAACGGATCCAGTAGAGTAAATAGCACCTACGCAATTAACGCTAATACCACACATGAAATAACGCTAATTAGCGATGGCTCAACAGCCTACTGGAAGATAAAGAACGTAACTTAATAAGTCCCCGGCAACACGGCGCCGGGGCTCCTTCCTTCGCTTCATACCTTCAACCAGAACACGGCCACGGCAAAAGTTATGAGCGAGTTTTTAACTAACGTACTATCATAGTACATTTATAAGTAACTTTGCAAACAAATTAACGACCATGCTCAACAGACAAGGCGACACAGTAAGCGCGCAGATCAGCGAGATGGGCGCCGTTACCTTCGAGAACGGCCAGTCCTTCAACCTGGGGCGACCCTTCAACCTCAAGAACGACGGCGAGGCCGCCTGCTTCTTAGAAGTTAACCTCTGGGGGATGCCCCGGGGGCAATACGTTACCACCCGCTTCGAGACCGGATGGAACCCCGAGATAATTAACGAGATTAAACCCACCGCAGCCACCGCGCTGCTCTGGGGCAACTAATAAACACCAGCGTAAAACATGGGACTTATTATCGCCGCGGGCAACACTAAGCCCGTTTTTCCCTACGATTATTACTACGGCGTGAAGATAAAGCTCAGCGTAGGCGACCCCGCCGTAGAGCGCGTAGGCCGCACCGAGCTACACCAGAGCCTGCCAATCCAGAGCAGGATGCGCCGCTGTATTCTTAAAGACAACGGCACGGTAAATTATTACCTGCACCCGACCGACAGCACCAAGAAGGACACAGGCGCCCCCGCCAAGCTCGACGGAACAGATGGCATGTATATGGTAGAGCTCCCCGAATACTACGCTAAATTTGAGTTTGACGGCAACAACTTCAGCTCTTTAATTAGCGAGTATCCCCTGCCGGGCTTCCACAAGGTACGCAAGTGCTACCGTAGCGCCGTCGAAGCCACCGTAGACCGAACCGTAGCCGCCACACCCAAGCTGGCCGCAGTGTGCAACACTACGGCGGACTTCAGAGGAGGCACAAATAACGCCACCTGGGACGGCACTTATAGAAGCCTTCTCGGCAAGCCCGCCACCGGCATATCGTTAACCAACTTCAGAGCCTACGCCCGCAACAGAGGGACAGCAGGCCTCAACGGCGCCGGCTGGAATTGCGACCTATACGAAGCCCAGCGAACCACCTACTGGCTCTTTGTCATAGAATACGCCACCCGTAACTGCCAGGCCGAATTTAACGCCCAGCCGGACGCCAACGGCTACAAGCAGGGCGGCCTCGGCGCCGGCGTAACGACCCTGGAGAGCGGCAAATGGAACACGCTTAACGGCTACAACCCATTTATCCCCTGCGGCATAACCAACAGTCTGGGCAACGCTACCGGCGTAGTCAGCTTTACGATGCCCGACGAGTATAACCCCGGAGGTACGGCGCTCGTCGTCAAGGTACCGAGCTACCGCGGCATAGAAAACCCCTTCGGCCACACATGGAGCTGGACGGACGGCTGCCTCTGCCTTATTCAGAGCAACGATGGCGGCGGCCGCTCGATCTTCTACACCTGCGACAACCCCGCCAACTTCGGAAGCACCGAGGCCGCCCTGGCCAACTACCAGGAACGCGGCGACCTTCCGAGAAATGAGGGCTACGTTAAGACGCTCATGGTAGGAGAATACGGCGAAAATATGCCGATAGTAGCAGGAGCCGGCGCCAGCTCTACCGCATACTTCTGCGACTATTTCTATACCAACATCCCGACCAGCGGGCAGGCTCTTAAGGGCGGGCTCTTCGGCGGGTCTGCGCATAACGGCACGGCTGCCGGCCTCGCGTCTGCGTCTACGTTTAGCGCTCCCACGTATACGTATGCGAACGTCGGCTCCCGGCTTTGCTTTATACCCGCAGCAGCGTAAACGAACCGACACGATTAACGCCTCGGGCGCCACGATTATAGGCGCCCGAGGTCAATCCAAAACCCAATTAACACCAGTAACATGGACACCAAACAAGACGACGGCTCGCTGGCCTTCCTTAACATAGCGCCGGACGAGAGTAACAAGCACTTCAACTGCCCGGAGCCGACCCAGCAGCAGCTGATTAACCGGGACTTTTGGCTCTGCGACTTCATAGCCGGACAAAGAACCAAATACGGCGAAGACCGCTACATCGTGCTGGTTAAATTCCACAAGGAAGACAAGATGGCCGACGCCCGCAAATTCTTTACAAATTCCAGAGAAATTAAATACGTGCTCGACCAGATCAAGCAGCGGAACGCCTTCCCGCGCCACGTAACGATGCGCGCCAGCGGTACCCGCTACTACGTCGAGTAACGCCACGATATACGGCTGTTAGCCCCGGGGCGTGCTCTTCGGCGGGAATGCGAATAACGGCACGAATGCCGGCCTCGCGTATGCGAATACGAATAACACTCCCACGAATACGAATGCGAACATCGGCTCCCGGAATTACTGACAAGCCCGGCCGGCAAGCTACCGACCAGGCAACAATATAACCCAAAGGGCTAAGGCCATACCGACAACAAGGTAAAAAATATTAACCCCATTCAAAGGCGGCATAGTAGACGCCAGTCGAACCGCCGCTGGGAATCAGCAAAGCAAACGAAGTGAAAAGACACGGCAACCTCTTCGACCAGGTTATTAGCTTAGATAACCTTCGAGCTGCGGACGAGAACGCCCGCAAGGGGAAGCTGCGCTCCTACGGCGTCAAGATACACGACAAGCACCGGGAAGCCAATATCCAGACGCTACACGAACAATTAGAGGCCGGAACCTATAAGCCCTCGGCCTATACGACCTTCATTATACACGAGCCGAAGGAGCGCGTTATTTTTCGCCTTCCTTACTTCCCTGATCGCATAGTGCACCACGCTATAATGAACGTCGTAGCCCCGATCTGGCGGGGACTTTTCGACCGCGATACCTACTGCGGCCTTCCAGGCCGAGGCATCCAGGCAGCCGCCGACCGCGTTAAATACTTCCTTCGGAACCAGCCGAAAAATTGCCGATTCTGTCTAAAGATAGACATCCGCAAATTTTACCCAAGCATCGACCACGACGTATTAAAGCGGGAGGTACGATGGAAGATTAAAGACCGCCGACTCCTGGCCTTAATAGACGACCTTATAGACAGCGCCGACGGCATACCCATCGGCAACCATCCCTCGATCTTCTTCGCCCTTCTATACTTCGCCAGGTTTATAATGTGGCTTCGGCAGACATGGGCGAAGGAGCACGGCGTAAAACTTATTATGATAGACTACGCCGACGACATAGTATTTTTAGCTTCAGACAAGAAGATTTTACGCCAGCTATTAGCCGACATGGAGGAATATCTGGCCACGAACCTAAAGCTGGAGATTAAACCCAATAAGCAAATTTTTCCAGTAGCCAGGACGCACCGCGATAAACACGGCCGCGGCATAGACTTCCTCGGCTACGTATTCTACCTGGAGGAAACACGGCTCCGCAAGGGTATAAAAAAGCACTTCGCCCGGGCTATAGGCAATATGCGCAAGGCCAAAAAGCCCATAAGCGAAGCGGACTTTTTACAGCGCTGCGCCTCATGGTGGGGCTGGTGCAAACATAGTGATAGTAAATTTTTAATTCAAAAAATAAACAAAACAGCACCTTATGAAATCAAATTCAAACGATAAGCCCCAGATTATTCAAGACCTGGGTAACGGCGCCTTCTACTACAACTACGCGATCACGCCCAAGACCGAGACCGACGAAGAAGGCAACGAGCGCCACTCCTACGACTACAAGAGCGTAAAGATCTGGGGCACCCCGACCCGCGCCGCCGTAGTCAAGGCCGTGATCCGCGACGAAGTAGACGAGACCGCCGAATTTGACCTGGTAAACAGCTACAACGCCGCCCAGGAAGGAATGCTCGACGAGACCGAAGCCGCGGCGGCCGTAGAAGCCTATAAAGCCTACCTGCGCCGCGTCAAGGAAATCAAGACCAACGCCAAAGCCGACCTCATCGCCGCCGGCTACAGCGAGTAACAACGATCCCGACAACAACCAATCAGAACCAATGGAAAATTTAGCCGCAATTATTAGCGCCATAGGCACCATTATAGCGGCCTACTTTGCCTATAACCAGTATGCCAAAAACAAACTCACCGACTTAAAGGTAGCACAGCTGGAGGCCGAGCAGGCCGAAAAGCAGAAGCGCCGCAGCGACAACTCCGCCATCGTGCACGGCGAGCTGTGGGAAGTGCTTCACGAACTTAAAGCCGATCGCGTCTATATTGTTCAGCCCCACCCGCTGGGCAACGAAAGCATGATAAGTATCTATTTCGAGAGTAAGCGCAAAGGCGTAGAGAGCATGAAGCCACGGATCCAGAACCTAAAGATGGCCGACGTAGCCAAATTCTGCCAGACACTGGCAAGCCAGTTATACACCGTTATAACCGACATCGACGGCCAGGTAGAAGACCGCTACGCCAAAAGTCTATTAGGAGCCTGCGGCACGTCGCAGGTACTTATTAAGCGGCTTAGCGATAACGCGCACGACTGGGTAGGCAGCATCTTCTGCGAGTTTACCCACAGCGGAGATATAGACCCCGACGCTGCCCGTGCCACGCTCCACCAGGCCGCCCAAAATATTCAGTACATTTTACCCCCTTATATCGACTAATATGGCAAATATAGACATCTTAGCCCCATTTATCCTCAGCTTCGAGGGGGGCTATGTTAACGACCCGCACGACCCCGGAGGCGCCACGAACCGAGGCGTAACAATAGCCACCTGGCGCCAGGTGGGCTATGACAAAGACGGCGACGGAGACATCGACGTAGCCGACCTCAAGCTAATAACCCCCGCCGACGCAGTTAGCCGCGTGATGAAACCCCACTACTGGGACAGATGTCAGGCCGACCGCATCAAGAGCCAGAGCGTAGCAAATATTATGGTCGACTGGGTATGGGCTTCGGGAAAGCATGGTATAACCGGCGTGCAGAAACTTCTCGGCGTCAAGGTAGACGGCATCGTAGGCGAAAAGACCTTAGCCGCCCTCAACGCCCAGGATCCCCGCGCCATCTTCGACCATATCCACCGCGCCCGCGCCCGCTTCATTGAAGACGTGATAGCGCGCCGGCCGACTTCGGCGAGATACAGAACCGGCTGGCTCCGTCGCCTGGATTATATCCGCTTCGGCGCCCTGGTGCACAACGCTCGGCCGCCTAAAGTCGTACCCTTCGCCGACCTTCAGCCATGAGAGCAGCCACGACCCTAATAATAGCCCTTCTTCTTTTCTTCGGGCTACAAGGCTGCTCGACGGCCAAGAAGGCCACGACCAAGCAGGAGACCCGCCAAGAGACCGCGGCCACCTTCCAGCAGGAGACCGCGGCCACCGAGACCGGCGGCGCCTACTTCGACCAGGCCACGATCGAAAAGATTTTGCAGCGGCTTAACGTCGTGATCGACTTCGAGCGCTGGGACTACGACACCGGCGCCCCGGAAGGGATCCCCGCCGACACCCTGCCACCTTCGGCCGCTACCATGCACGAGGGGAGACAGAGCGACAAGCCTCCCAACACCGGCCGGCCGAAGTCATTTACTAAAGGCACCGTTACCATCAACGCAGAAGGGAGCCAGACACGAGCCACACAAACAAGCGCCGGCGCCCAGGTAAACAAGACCGACAGCACCGCCACGGCGGCTGCCGTCCACGATAAGGCCGACATCAAGACCGAGACCAAAGAACAGAAGAAGACGAGCAGCAAGCCGAGCATCTTTATAATTCTTCTTCTATTCGTCGAAGGCTTTATTATTTGGAGGGCAATAGCTCGCCGGAAGTCATAAAAAGACCCGCAAAAGCACCTAAATGGGTACTTTTGCGGGTACTTATTTCTAAATACGCTGATAATCAGCGTTGATTGCGGAAAGACAGGGATTCGAACCCTGGGTACCCGAAAGGGTACAACGGTTTTCGAGACCGTCCCGTTCGACCGCTCCGGCATCTTTCCTTTGGCGGTTTTGCGGTCACAAAGGTAGCGACTTTTCTTATAACCGCCAAAATTTTTCGCGGAAAAGCGAAAAATTAGGATTTAGTCGCGTGAGCTTCCGAAGAATCTCAGCAGGTAGAGGAAGAGGTTGATGAAGTCGAGATAAAGATTGAGCGCTCCGATCGTGGCGAGGCGTCCGACCTGATTGGCCGGTGTGACCTGAGCGAGCTGCTTGATGCGCTGGGTGTCCCAGGCTGTGAGACCCACGAAGATGAGCACGCCGACTATCGATATTATCCAGTCGAGACCGCTGCTGCGCAGGAACATGTTGACGACTGCGGCTATAATAAGTCCGAAGAGCGACATGATGAGGATAGAGCCCCAGCGGGTGAGATCCTTGACGGTGAAGTAGCCGTAGACGCTCATTGCGCCGAAGGTGGCGGCGGTTATGAAGAATGTCTTGGCTATCGAGGTGTGGGTATAGACGATGAAGATCGGCGTCAGGGCAATACCGTTGACGAGGGCGAAGAGGTAGAAGAGAAGTGTGCCCGTGGCGGTCGACATTTTCTGGATTGCTCCCGAGATGGCGAACACGAGGATCAGTTCGACGATGAAGAGACCCCATGTCGCCCATGAGTTGGCCTGCATGAACGACCAGAAGGCCGGGCTGTTGTAGCAGCCGAGGGCGGTGAAGGCGGTCACCAGAAGGGCGAGCGTCATTTTCAGGTAGACACGGCGTATGGCCGACGAGGCGGTGGCGATGTCGGTAGGAGAGTAACCCTGATAGGTGTTGTTGTTGAAGGGAGGAGGGGTATTGATCATATTTCTTTGTTGGTTGTTTTCTTATATAACGTTGGGATAGGGGGATATGTTACATCCGTTCGGGAACTTCGATGCCCAGCAGGCCCATGGCTGTTCTGACGGTGTCGGCCGTGGCGCGGCTCAGGGCGAGTCGCAGCGAACGGCGGGCGGCGTCGGGCTCGGAGAGCACGGGGCAGTCGTGGTAGAACGAGTTGTAGAGTTTGACGGTGTCGTAGGCATAGTTGGCGATTAGCGCGGGGCTGTAGGTCTGTCCGGCGGCTCTGACGACTTCGGGGAATTCGGCGAGGGCCTGAATGAGGGCTGTCTCTTTTTCTCCAGTCTCGACGGCGGCGTAGGGAACAGCCTCGATGCCTTCGGCTTCGGCCTTGCGCAGCAGTGAGCGTATGCGGGCGTAGGTGTATTGGATGAAGGGGCCTGTGTTGCCGTTGAAGTCGATCGACTCGCGCGGGTTGAATGTCATGTTCTTGCGCGGATCGACTTTCAGGAGGAAGTATTTCAGGGCGCCCATGCCGACGATGCGGGCTATTTCGGCGCGCTCTTCTTCGGGAATGTCTTTCAGCTTGCCCATTTCGGCGCTGACTTCGGCGGCGTCGGTGACCATCTTGGACATGAGGTCGTCGGCGTCGACAACAGTTCCCTCGCGGCTCTTCATTTTTCCTTCGGGAAGCTCGACCATTCCGTAGGAGAAATGGACGAGATCTTTGCCCCATTTGAATCCGAGACGGTCGAGCAGGAGCGACAGAACCTGAAAGTGGTAGTTCTGTTCGTTGCCGACGACGTAGATCATCTTGTCGATGGGATAGTCCTGATAGCGCAGCTTGGCGGTGCCGATATCCTGGGTCATGTAGACTGAGGTGCCGTCGGCGCGCAGAAGCAGTTTGTGGTCGAGACCTTCGGCGGTGAGGTCTGCCCATACGCTTCCGTCTTCGCGGCGGTACATGAGCCCTTTCTCGAGGCCTTCGAGCACTTTGGCCTTTCCTTCGAGATATGTCTGGCTTTCGTAGTAGATCTTGTCGAAGTCGACGCCCATGGCGCGGTATGTCTCGTCGAAGCCGGCATATACCCAGCTGTTCATCTTCTCCCAGAGGGCGCGCACTTCGGGATCGCCGGCCTCCCATTTGCGCAGCATCTCGCGGGCCTCGAGCATCAGAGGCGCCTCGTTTTTGGCTTCCTCTTCGGTCTTTCCGGCCTCGACGAGGGCTTTGACTTCGTCTTTATAGTGGCGGTCGAAGGCTACGTAGAAGTCGCCGATAAGGTGGTCGCCCTTCTTGCCCGACGATTCGGGAGTCATTCCGTCGCCCCATTTGAGCCAGGCGAGCATCGACTTGCAGATATGGATTCCGCGGTCATTGACGATGTTTGTCTTGACAACGCGGTTGCCGCAGGCCTGAAGAATGCGGCTGAGGCTGTAGCCGAGCAGAATGTTGCGCAGATGGCCGAGGTGGAGCGGCTTGTTGGTGTTGGGGCTGGAATATTCGACCATAACCAGAGGGCTGTCGGCGCCGGCAGGTGTCACGCCCCAGTTTTCGGTCGTGGAGATATGTTCGAGCACACTGTTCCAGAACGACGGCTCGATTACTATGTTCAGGAATCCTTTGACGGTCGAAAAGCTGCTGACGGCCGGCTCATTGTCGGCGAGCCAGCTGCCGATCTCGTTGCCGACGGCTTCGGGAGCTTTGCGGGCGGCCTTGACGAAGGGGAACACGACGACAGCGACGTCGCCTTCGAATCCTTTGGCGACATCAGAGAGCTGGACTGCGGCGGGGTCGACGGTTATTCCGTAGAGCTCGCCGACGGCACGGGCAACCCCCCGGGCCAATATTTCTTTTATTGACATATCGGTTTGATGGTGTTAGCTTTGAAACCGCAAAGTTAAGGATTTTTTTTCGAATGGCGCGTCGCTTAGTCGCGCTGCCAGGGCTTGTCGGCGACGCCGGCGGCGGAGTTAAGGGCGCGGGCATAGGCAAACAGCCAGTCGCTCAGGCGGTTGACGAATCTGACGCAGCGTTCGTCGAGTGCGGCGTTGCGCCCGAGGGCGATTATGCGGCGCTCGGCGCGACGGCATACGGTGCGTGCTATCTGGGCGCGTGCCGAAGCGGCCGTTCCGCCCGGGAGCACGAAGCAGTGCATAGGCTCGACGGGGGGGGCGGGGCGGGCGGGAGATTTCACCCGCACCG
>OGSD01000708.1_pt1 | contig 34083 bp, 39 predicted proteins | sample 1553571 | NCBI WGS metagenome assembly OGSD01 (sample SAMEA2580072, study PRJEB22360) | human gut metagenome | biome: human gut; feature: human-associated habitat; material: faeces | place: Denmark | collected 2008/2010 | reverse complement strand
ATATAAAACATATAATTGGACAATTTTTATACTTATAAGTTTCACAAAGTAATAAGTTAAGTATAGACTAACGGGTTTGTACAAATTTAACAGACAAAAGTGAGGTAGATATAAAATGGTATATACAGATTATAATAAGAATACTTTGGATATTACTAAATTCAAAGAATATATAAAAAACAATGTAGAAGAAAAAGAAGATAATACTATAAAGAATTATAAAATTATGTGTCAACTCATTGGAGAAGAGGAGTGTACAGGAAATTCAAAAAAAGCACAGATTAATCGTTGGAAAAGATATTTTGAGTTTCATAAGGAAGGACAGAAATTTGTTATTGATGAGATATACGATGAGCCATTCCCTACGGATGATGCTCGTAAACGCAGAGAAGGTCTTTATGTGAAGTACATAGAATTGTTACTTTTGGAGTTTCTTTCAAAACAGGTTGATTACAAAGTAACATTGGGTAACAAGGAAATGTATCGTATTCTCGGTATGACTAATGACCGTTATGATATTAGAAACAGAATGGGTTCTGCTAAGGCAAATGAGATATTAAGACAGACTATTATGAATAATGAGGATAAATTTGCTTTTACAAATACCCCCAAGGTTTCTAATTTTGATATAAACAACTTTTATTTCAGAGCAGAACAGAAGCTTAACAGGATACTTTATTCAGCTCTTAGGAGTATGAAAAATAGATTCCTTATTGATTATAAGAAAGTCAATATTATAGCTGAGTATGACGATGATGAAGATTCTCAGTATCTTAATTATAGAGAGTCAAATGCTTATGAAGATAAGATAATACTTGAAGCAAAAAATAAAATCATCAAGGAAATGGGATATGATAATATGACAGAGATAATGCTCCGTTATAAATGTGACGATTTTTATGAAAAGTTTAATAAATATGTCAAGGAAGAGTATGGGTGGGAAAAGTGTTATCCCCAGCTCAGAGTTGTTTACATTGATGATATTGCTAAACAAATACCACTTAAAGAAGAAGAGATAAAAAAGCTTTCTATTGAAGACAAAAGAACTCGGCTCAATGAAGAGATAATTAAATGTCTTAATACACAGGCAGAAAAGAAATATAAAGAAGCTGAGGCAAGGTTCTTTGAATATGAGTGTGATAAGGCTGAAGCAGAAGAAAACGGTGAATGGGGTAAATATAATCCTTTTGAGAGAGAACCATTTATGTATAAGTCTGATTACGTGGAGATTCAAATAGCATTAACTGATTATCTTTTGAATATTCGTTTTGAGGAATTAGAGGTAAACCCTAAGAAGAACGATGATAAAAGTGCTGAATAACCTATTCATCAAATATACTACAGGCAGTTGTTACATAGACGGTGAACCAAGGAATGTCCCTAATATATATGTACTTCCCAATGACCAAGCTGAGAATAACATTAAGGCTTTGCTGGAAGAACTTAAACAGAGGTATAGGGTTGAGGATTTTGCTCCTGTACTTGCTCCTTCTGCTAATAGCGAGTAAGTGATAAAATTTATTGTAAAAATCACTTGACAAACTGAAATTTCCAGTATATACTATACTTAGGAGCAGTGAAAGGCTCGGAAATAAAATATACATATCAAAGGAGATGTTGAGATGAATACATTAAAACTTACAACCACAGAAAACTTTATGGATGCTATTCCTTGTGATTTTTGGAACACTGCCGATGATGAATACCTTGTAACGAGAGAACAGATTGGTAGAGCATTGGGATATAGTAATCCAGCAAAGGCTATCGAGAAAATTCACTTGAAGCATAAGGACAGGCTGGATAGATTTAGTTGTCGTATAAAGAGTGAACTAAGTCGCTCCCCCCAGTTTGGGGGTGGTGGTAATGGAGGGAACGGAGCTATTCAAGAACGTACCTTTTATAATCGTAAAGGTATAATGGAAATTTGCCGTTGGTCACGTCAGCCAGTTGCCGATGAATTTATGGACTGGTGCTATGATGTTATCGAAAATCTCATAATTAATAAAGCAACTTCAAGCAATGCACCTACTATAAATAAAGAAACTGCTATTCAGATAGCCAGTGCAACCAATAATATCTCTCGTATCGCACAGATGCTTACTACAATCACACCGCCAATGTTATACTCCAAATGGAAGACTGATGTGAGCATACAGATCAGACACTTAGCTTCTCGTATGGGCAATAATACTAACGATGGTATCAGAACTATTTATGGAGAAATATACAAAACTATGCGTGAAGAGTATGATATGCCAGTGGACAAGTTCAAGCAACAATACATAGAGAAGCACGACATAACCTATAATCCTTATGCTATAGATATAGTAGATGATACTCCTGAACTAAAGGAGTTGTTCACCAAGATACTCAATGAAAAATATGTGGGGATAATGGAAAGTTAAAATTTGAAGTAGATAATAACATCACTTGTATAATTATTAAAAATAAATATTAACTTAAACCCATATACTTATATCCTTCTGACAGCTCGAAACATATTTATTGAAACGGGGCTTGGCTCAGAGGATATATGCTATGTGGTCTGAGTGAGATGTGATAAGTTAAGTGGCGATACTATTATAATGTAAATAAAAGGAGATAATAAAAATGACAAACAATACGGTGGCAACAGTAACAACAGTAAATACAACAGATTCAAATACTACAGAAATAGTATTATTTAATAATCCCGATTTTGGACAGGTTAGAACATTGATGATTGATGGTGAGCCTTGGTTCGTGGGGAAAGATATCGCAGAAGTGCTTGATTACAATAATCCTCTAAAGGCATTAAGAATGCACGTTGATGAGGAGGACAAAGGGGTGAACAAAATGTTCACCCCTGGAGGCAATCAAAATGTTATCATTATCAATGAGAGTGGTCTTTACAGTTTGATACTTAAAAGCAAACTTGCTTCCGCAAGACAGTTTAAACGATGGGTAACATCTGAAGTTCTTCCTTCTATTCGTAAAACTGGTGGCTATGGCGTTACAAACAATAATACAGAATTACTTGCCGAAATAGCCAGTCTTAAACAAGAGGTTGCGGAAATAAAATCTCTGGTTATCCCTACACAGTCCAACTATTTCCTGTGGAAAAATAGTATTGCAACGCCTCTTGTAAAAACAGTGTCTAAAATTCTTGGCATATCTATAACTGATACATATAAAGCAATCTATGATGATATGGCATTAAGAGGTTTCAATCAACCTTATGCTATGAATAGATTTTGTAATAAGTATAAGGTTGATAGTGTTTCAACCATTGATGCTGTGGCTGATGTCGATGAGTATATAAGAATGTTTATGGATAGTGCTAATAAGTTCTTGGAAATGAATACTACTACCTCAGATACTTCAATTGTAAAATCAGAAGTAAATAATAACATTAACACGACAAATTCAGTTATAGACTACTCTACCCTTACGGTAGAAGAAATTATAAAGCCACTTGTTGACCTGTATCACGACACATCTGTAAACAACGCTTATACATATAGGAGAGTTTATAAAGTTATGCGTTCCGATAGAAGTTGGAAGGCTCTGATGACACGCAGACATTGTAAGAGTAAGAAGAATCTCGTGACTAAGTTTGATGATATTAGACGTGATTTTGTCAAGGCTGTAAATCAGCTTATGGAAACTGGCAATGTGGAAGTAGGTGGTGTAGTATGAACTTTGCCAAGGAATTTGCTTCCGTAGGGTTACATTACGATTGTTCTACTTGCGGATTTATAAACTGTTCAAGCCGAGGTCTTCCCTACTGTTGTGACAACTATTTCCCTAAGAATATGAGTAAAATTATGGATAGTATTTCGTTCAATCTTCGAATGAATACTGGTAAATCACACGATAAGAGACTTATAAGAAGACCTGTTGATAACAGACACAAGATGACTTGTGACGGTGATACTTTAGACAAGTATTATGTTGGTATGATAAATGATACGTTGTCTGAAATCAGGAAGGGCAAAATTGCTTATTTATTTCATCTGTCACAGATACAGGAAGTTATGAAATTTGAGAATATTGATTTTACATATGATGTTGTGGGTGGTAATTTTGCGGTTAGGTTAAGAAAGGAAGATAATAAATGACTAAAGAACAATTTATAAAACTTATGACAGTTGTAAAGGAAAGATACTACTCGTTGGAAAGTATATACGACAAATTCAACGAGTTATTTGGAGAAGTTGGTGATAGATTTATTGACAACACATCGTTATTCCCTATTATAAAGACTATTTCTGAAATTATCGGTGACGATGAAGGTTGGATAGAATGGTACATATACGAAAAAGAATGGGGAACTAAGGAAGATATAGAAGTTACTGATGTAAATAATAATGCTGTGCCTTCCGAGACATTGGAAAATTTGTGGGAACTGATACAGAGTGACAAGGATGGTGACAAATATGAATGATATAGAACTTTGGCACGGTGACTGTCTTGAACTTATGAAAAACATACCTGATAAGTCGATAGATATGATATTGTGTGACTTGCCTTATGGCACTACTGCTTGTAAGTGGGATACTGTAATTCCTTTTGAGCCTTTGTGGGAACAGTATAATCGTATTATTAAAGACAATAGAGCTATCTGTTTATTTGGCAATGAGCCGTTTTCGACTTATTTACGTATAAGTAATATAAAAAAATGGAAATATGATTGGATATGGGATAAAAAGTCAACTAATGGATTTTTAAACGCTAAAATAAGACCGTTAAAACGTACTGAAATAATTAGTATTTTTTCTAATGGGAAACCCGTATATTATCCAATAATGGTTGAACGTGGAAAGCCCAGAAATAAAGGTTCTTATAATCATCGTGAAGGCAATGGCGATATGGTGTATGGTAAATTTGAAAACTTAAAAAGTTTTAATAATCTTTACTACCCCACAAATATACTTGATTTTTCCAATGCTGTACATAAAGGAAAATTGCATCCAACTCAAAAACCCGTTTCTCTTTGTGAATATCTCATCAAAACTTATACTAACGAAAATGAAACTGTTCTTGATAACTGTATGGGTTCAGGCAGTACAGGTGTAGCCTGTAAGAACCTTAATCGTAAGTTTATCGGGATTGAGCTTGATGATACATATTTTGAGATTGCTAAAGAAAGAATAGAAAATACAAATGTATAATGAAAACAGATTTTTATTAATTTTGAGGAGATGATAAGAGTTGGCATTAAATAAATTATATTATGTTTATGGTCTTGATACGGCTTGCTTTTATACTGATGAAGAAAATGAAATCGAAAAAAGGCTTCTTAAAGCAAGACACTTGAAAAACAAATTAAAAACTAAGTATGACACAGCTGAAAAAGTTAAAATAGCAGGCAAAGTTGATACTTGGCATTTTTTAAATGAATACATAAAAAGCGCTAAATCTGACTTAAAGAAAATACTACATAACAATATTGATATTACAAGAACGGCAAGAGACGATAAACTGTTTGATAAAGAAAGGAATCCTTCAATTAAAAGACGAGTATCTATATTTGATAGTTCATTGACAAGGTATTTTGGACTGAAAGAACGTGAGTTTAATACTGAGATCGTTATTGTAAAGGTGTTTTTCTTTGATGTTGCTGAAAGCATAGTTAAACATGGATTCTATATGAATGGTTATAAGTATACTTTCTTCTCGGCATCGGCAGGTCAGATACGCACTAAAAAGCTTGTTGCTGTAAGAGAAGATTTACTTAATACTTATTGGAACTCACTCACGGCTGGTTTAAGCATTGACAGAATAAATAAAAAAGGTTCTATCTGTATCAACAAGTTTTTAGCATATCTTGCTCTTTGCAACTCAGCAACAGATTTATGGGAAGACTTCAACATTGATGATTGTATTGTTGTTGATGATTTTGAGAATATAATCAATGGTACAGTAGATTATATTGATGACAAAACCTATAACATTGAACGAGTAACAAAAGATTTAGAGTTTACTCAAACTGATGGCGTAGGTATGATACTTCCTGAATTAACAGATAGAAATTTTATGGTGCGTTTGCCGTGGATAAAGGGATTGCTTGCTAAGTTTGATTTTATAAGGTTCATTAAAGAAAACAAAGCTACTGGTGTGGTAACAGATATTTATGGACAAGAACACGATATACTAAAGGAGAATATCAAAATCATATTCACTAAAAGTCAATTAAAGATGTGGAAATTTTTTGATGATTGGAATGAGTATAAGGATAACTTTAAGAAATATCATTGTACTGCTGGAATATGTAATCGTGAAGAAGATATTATTTCGGACTCAGTAATCAACTATCAGATGATACAAACACTTTCAGATATGACTGATGAAGAAATACATTCACTTGCAAAATCAAATGTTCAAGATATTGAAAAAATGGCAAGTGATGTAAAGACGATGCTCAAGGTGTTTGGCGTTACTGAGTGGAATTGTGATAAGACTGGTTTTCAGAGGTGCTTAGAGATATATCCTGAATTACTTTCTGATTTACATTGTAGAAATACTCTTAAAGAAATAAAGAATAAATTAGAAAAAGATTTATGGTCAGCACGTTTTGATATGGGGGGTAAGTACACATTTGTAATTCCCGATTTATATGCTTTTTGCGAATGGCTGTTTTTAGGAGTTGAAAATCCAAAGGGACTTTTAAAAGATGGAGAAGTATGTTGTAAATTGTATGATAACGGTGAGAAACTTGATTGTTTAAGAAGCCCTCATTTGTATCTGGAACACCCCATAAGAATAAACTGCACTAATTTGGATTGGTTTAATACAAGAGCTATTTATATCAGTTGCCACGATTTAATTTCAAGAATTGTACAATGCGATTTCGATGGTGATAAATTACTTGTTACCAATAATAAAACACTTATTGATGTTGCCGAAAGAAATATGAAAAATATAGTGCCACTATTTTATGATATGCGTAAAGCTTCTCCTGAACCTATAACACCATCGAATCTGTATAAAGGATTATTACTCGCTTATAACGGTGGTAATATTGGTTCTCCAAGTAACGACATAACGAAAATCTGGAATAGTGGTAAAATAGATGATGAAAGGCTAACAGTTGTAAAGTGGCTTGTCGCAGAGGTAAATTACACTATTGATTATGCAAAAACGTTATATAAACCCGTCAGACCAGACAACATCAATAAAATAATAACCAGTTATACTAAAGCTAAAGTTCCACATTTCTTTATGTATGCAAAAGATAAAAAGTCAGAACAAGTTGAAAGATGCACCTCCTGTACGACAGATAGAATTGCAAAGTTGTTTCCGAAGAGAAAACTCAACTTTAATTTCAAGCAAGAGAATATTGGAAAATTCGATTACAAGGTGTTGATGAATAATCATGATGTTGAAATACTACCTGAAATTGCAGATACCTACAAAAAAATATCATCAACTCTTAATTTTAGAAATTTAGATGATAAGAAATATAATAATTACATAGCTGTATTTGATGATGCAAAGCAAAGGATTTTGAATATGCCTTACGATAAAAACGTTATTATTGACAACATTATCTTTGATTTATTCGGCAAAAGGCATACTCCATTAAAGAGAGCATTTTGGTTCTTATTTGGAGATGAAGTTTATGAGAATATAAAAAAGAATTTGGAAGACGGATTAGATTATTGCCCTCGTTGCCATAAAAGGTTTTATAAAACTCATAAGAGTCAAAAGTATTGTTCCAAATGCCAAGGTTATGTTAAACAAAAGGTTAAGACTGTTATTTGTTGTGATTGTGGTAAGGAATTTGAAATTGGTGTAAATAACAGAAAAATTAGATGTGATGAATGTTACAAAAAAGAAAGGAATCGAATAAATAGAGAAAATTTAAGGAAATATAGGAATAAGTTACAAATGTAATACCTGTTCATTTAATTAAAAAACACCCACAAATGCCGTATTTATGCGGTTTGTGGGTGCTTTTTAATTAAAAATCGATACCCTATTGGAAAGAAAAATCTATCAATCTATAACGCTTTCTTTTCGTGATATAGCAAAACTACTTCAATATACACTATATCACATAATAAGTCAAATGTAAATTGACAAATTAAACAAAAATTTATTATGAATGGTGGTTAAAATTTTGATCGCAATTTCAAAAGCTGAAGCACAGGAACTCAGAAAGATACTTCCTAATGCAGAAATTCACAAGACTCTCAGAACTAAATCGGGTCGTGGAAAGTATTATCTCGTTGAAGAAAAGAAAAATCTTATTGCTTTGGCAAAACTCAGAAATGCTGATATAAAGTCAATTACTGAGTAATCAATTATCCCCTACTGTCCCAGACCCCTACCTACTATGTCCACAAGCCACTGTGGTTCATCTCCTTTTACAAACTCTTTTCCTAAATATATACCTCCTGAAATATATTTTATCTCCTTTTCTTATAGTAGGTATGGTTGTGGGACAGTAACAAAAAATCAAATATCCTATGTAAAGCATAGGGCTGTCGGGTGGCAGTAACTTATTTTTAAGGAACACTTTAATATGATTGATGTTAAGAAACCTCTGGAAAATGCAAATCTCACTGTAAATTGTGAATATATGGATTTGTTTGATATGAGTTCACACTCGGAGAGAAAAATTTATCTTAATGATGAAATTGAAGCTATTTCAGCTCACGATATAATTTATGAAATTTTGAGATTCAATGTTGAAGATAAGGATGTTGCTGTATCTGACAGAAAGCCGATTTTACTATATTGTACATCTGTCGGAGGGTCTGTTATAGACGGATTTGGAATTATAGATGTTATTCTAAGCAGTAAAACGCCAGTATATACGATAAACCTTGCATATCAGTATAGTATGGGATTTCTTATTGGTCTTGCAGGTCATAAGCGTTATGCTATGCCAAATGCAACTTTTCTTCTTCACGATGGACAGAATTTTGTATGGGATAGTTCTGCAAAATGTAAAGACCAGCTTAAATTTCAAGAAAAGCGGGAGCAGAGGATTAAAGAATATGTTATTGAACACAGTAACCTCACTGAAAAGGAATATGACGAAAATTATCGTGTAGAATTTTACACTTATGCTGATGAAGCAAAGAAATATGGTTTTACTGACTATATTATTGGCGTAGATTGTTCATTGGACGAGGTGCTTTGATATGGGAAGAAAATTTCTTGATACTTGTTCCCTACTGGAATTAGCTAATTCATCTGATATAAATGCAAACGATATTTGTCTATCGAGTATTACATTACAGGAGCTTGAAAATATCAAAACTTCTGCAAACAAGGATAGTGAGACAAAATATCGGGCGAGAGTTGCTGTCCGAGCATTAAAAGATAATCCCGATGTTGAAATAATAGTAGTCAATAAGGACGATCATAATTGTCTTGATGATAAAGAACTTGAAATTACAAATGATAATCTGATTATTGCTTCTGCATATAGATACTCACAGGAACACGACATTGTATTTTATACAGAAGATTTGCTTTGTGGATTTATTGCTAAGAATTACTTTGGACTTGAGGCTCAGAGTGTTAAGACTGATGATAAATCTGATATGTATAAGGGATATAAAGTAGTTATTCCTACTGATGAAGAGTTGGCACAGGTCTATGATAAGGATAATTGCTACAATCTCTTTGGTTGTAATATAAATGAATACGTTGTTATCAATGATTCTGAGGGTAACTTCTGTGATGTTCTCAGATGGACTGGAACAAAATACGCTAATGTGTTTAACAAAGTTATCAAAACACTTGCTTTTGGAGATAAGATTAAAGCCAAAGATATTTACCAGCGTATGGTTATGGATAGCATTTTAAACAATACAATGACTTGCATTTCAGGTAAGGCAGGAAGCGGAAAGAGCCTTTTAAGTCTTGTTTGTGCTATGTATCTTATTGAAAATGGTAAATATGATAGTCTTGTTATACTTTTTAATCCCTGCCCTGTCCGTGGAGCAACACAGATGGGATATTATCAAGGATCGCTTATAGACAAGGCGATGCAATCAAATATCGGCAATGTATTGATAACCAAATTCGGAGATAGATTTGCCGTAGATAATTATATTGCACAAGGTAAAATTAAACTTATTCCAATGACAGAATGTCGTGGTATGGAAATAAGAGATAATGAAATTCTGTACATTACAGAAGCTGAGAATACCACTGTTGACCTTATGAAAATATGTTTATCAAGAGTAAGTTCTGGTGCCAAGGTAATTGTTGAGGGTGATTTTGAACAGGTTGATTCAAAACTTTTTGATATAAATAACGGTATGGCAAGAGTAATTGAAATTCTTACAGGCGAAGATGTTTTTGGATATGTACAATTACAGAATATTTGGCGTAGTAAGATTGCTACTCTTGTTGATAAATTATAAGGAGATATGGATAAATGGCTTCAAAAGTTAACAGAAAATATAGTTGTGACGTGAAGGGTATGATTTCTACTGATGATGGCATTATTACTATCGAGGTAGAAGATATGGAAGAGCCTGTTGTACTCGCTGACTTTATTAAGGATTTTGTTGGTAAGCCTGATTGTAAGGTTTCAGTTTCTTATGGCGAGGAACTGTAATAAGAGGTGTAAATGACTGACTATAAAAGATTTGATGGCGAAACAGATGATGCTTTGATTCTGAGAATTTGCCGAGATAAAGATATTATTGGTAGTTGGGAAGATGTTTGTGAAATTCTAAACAATTTGCTTGGTGCAAATTATCGTCCTAATACATATAGAAATAGATTTCAGAATTATGATAAATTTCGTCAGGCTGATTTAGGAACAACTGGAAACTCTCTACTTGAAGAAATCAAGGAACAGAGGAAAGAGCTTGAAAAAGAACGTATTAAGTTTCGTGATGAACGTAATGAATATAATCGCATTATAAGAGAGGAAGCAAGAAAAGAATCGTATATTGATATGGTAAAGCGTATGTTATCTGATTACGCTCCCAAGTCATTAAATTATACTACTCCTCCGTCTTATAAATCTGATACAGATATGGTTCTTGTAGTTTCTGATCTACATTGTGGAATTGAAGTAAATCATTATTTAAACCACTTTGATTCTGATATTTTGGCTGATAGGTTTGTTACTTGTCTTAGCAAAGTTATAGAAATACAGAATAGGCATCAGTCTGAAAATATTACTGTACTTATTTCAGAAGTAATAAGCGGTCTTATTCATGAGAATTTACGATGTGAAAATAATGAAAATATAATCGAGCAGTTTCTTACTGTGACACAGTATATTAGTGATTTTCTGACTGAACTTTCTAAGCATTTCAATAATGTCGAGGTACTTGTTATGCCAGGAAATCACAGTCGGGTCACACCTAAAAAGGAAAGTAGTCTAAAGGGTGAAAATATAGACAATCTGCTTATTCCTTATTTGAGGGCTGTTCTACAGAATATAAGTAATATTCATTTTCATAAGAACAATATTGACGAAAGTATTGCTATGTTTTCTGTAAGAAATAATACTATTTATGCTGTACACGGAGACAAAGATGCTCCCAATAATGTAGTTCAAAATCTTACAATGCAGTATGGCATTTGTCCCAAACTTATTTATATGGGTCATCGCCACAAGAACAGTATGGAAACTATTTATAATACAAAGGTCATTTCCGCAGGTTGTTGGTCTGGTGTTGACAACTACGCTATTGATAATAGATATAATACACGTCCTGAGACTGTACTGTCTGTTATTAATGAAAATGGTCTTGTATGTAACTATGATATTAAGTTAAATTAATTGATTTGAAAGGAATATAAAATATATGACAAAGGCTGAATTTATTACAAAGGTTAGAGAACACTCGGAGCTTTCTAAGGCACAGATTGATGAGGTGCTTACAGCAATTCTTGATACTATTGTTGATAGTGTTGCAGCTGGCGAGAAGGTCAATTTCGTTGGCTTTGGTTCTTTTGAAAAGCATAAGAGAGCCGCAAGAACAGGCGTAAATCCCTCCACAGGAAAGCCTATTGAGATAGCAGAGAAGAATGTGCCTTCATTTAAGGCAGGCAAGATGTTTAAGGATACTGTCGCTGAAAGCAAGTAATTTTGAGGTGGTTTTATGCTGAAAATAAAGTCTCATAATACATATCCTACAACAGAAATGTTAGTTGGTGATATTCTTAATGATGTCAAATGTAAACTAAACGTGTCTGTAGTAGCACAGGGAGATATTGTGAAGCCGATTATAAAGGCAATGATGAATATTGACGATATAGATATTCAGCTTCTTGACTATGATTTCTACGACTATGGCGGTGAATATTATATTGATATCGTTTGGAATAATAATATTCCTGAACTCTGGGTCGAGAAGGCTTGGGATGATGAAATCAGTAGATATCTTGGTGGTGAAGCTGATTTTTACTATGTAGCATCTGATACCAGCACAGATATGTATAAGTATCTTAATGGTCTTGGAACTGTGTTCTCTATTGAAGAATAATTAAATAATAAATGTTAAGACGGTGGGTCGCAATAGTGGCTCACTGTCTTTTTATTGCGAGTTGGTCTAATGGTAGGATTAGGGTCTCATAAACCTTAGATTTACGTTCAAGTCGTAAGCTCGCACCCAAATTGGCAGTTCTCGATAATCTGCTGTTAGTAGCTCTGTCTGCGGACAACTGAGGTCAAAGTAGATATGCGTATCAAAATGGCTAAATCAAATATGAAGTGAAACCAACACTCTTTAAATAAATGGTAAAAACGGAAAATATAAAACAATAATAAACTTGTTTGTAAGAAAGATGCTTGCATTTTCCCATTTTCACTACCGTTTGTGAAGTTTATTCGTCCAGTCGAGGGTGGAATGACGTTAAACTCTACCCTACCATAATGGTTCTGAGAAAATAATTATCAGAATTATGTTTGCAATAACCCCGATGAAAACGGTTGTCAACCTTTTGGGACATGATTATAATGAATGTTTATGGAACGATAGTTTTATAAGCAAGTCAACTTTGTATATGAAAGTATGCAAGATGAGAGGGAAATCCTCAAATTTAGTTGTGGTGCTAAGAGTTATCGCTTCAAAATGCACAGAGCTTATCGCTGTGGTAATAGACGCTTCTGTGAAGAATAAGCCTTATACTAACGAGTGGTATCGCAAAGTCACTAAGGTAATCCAAATCAACACAGTCTGTTTTGATGCTTGAGAAATCAGGCTATAAGGTAAGTCGCTGGTAAAAGTAGCCATATGACAGTATTGGGAACAAATCTTTTCTTTTTTGATGATTTTTTAAAAAAATTTCAAATGCTGAATGACTGGTGAAATTTGTGTATAACCAATTACACACAAGCTTTGAGAGAAATCTACGGTAAGAAGCTATGGGGTCGCTACCTATAGTTCAGCCTTATCGTCTTGGTGGCTGAAAATTGAAGAAGATAATGGAGGTACGGCGAAGGTCGTATTGCAGGCATAATTGTGGGAATTGTTTTTCTTACTGAAAACAAATAAAAATATCCCGTTCTGTGTTGGTGTACAAAACGAGATATATGATAAATGCTTGAGATAATCACGAATAAACAATACTGAAAGGATAGTTATAATGCTTGAAGTTTTACAATATATTTTTAGTAGTTTTTGGATATGGTTGGGTTTTACGATAATTATATCTGTAATTATGTATGCATTAAAAAACCTTGTTCTTGCAGCTTTAACTATTATTTGTGGAATACGGAAAAATAGAGCAAATTAATGGTCCATATTTATATCCTTGCAACAAGTGTTATAAAAAGAAATACCAAATGTGGTTAATCCTAACACTTTATTTTCGTAAATTGCTGATTGATTTACTGTATCTGTAATCAGCTTTGCTATTTCCTTATTACAGAATTCAACGACTTTAGGATTTTTATCAATATTATCATAAAGAGATTCGTCAAATAGTTGATTATCCATTTTAAAAAGCAATCCTAATCTAATTAAATTGTCTAATGATACTGAAATAGTATGAACATCATACAAATCATAATCTGTAAGATAAACATTGCTATGGAGAACTAAGTCATTGGATTTATTAACTATACTAAACTCTTTTATAGGCAGGGAAAATTGGTGTTCGCTAAAACTTTTAAAAATAATTGCATCAATCGGATCCATTTGTCGAATTATATCGACATGTGCTGGATGTGCCTGTGCTGAAGTCTTAGCATAAACAGATTTTGCTAAAAGATTAGCATACATATCTCTTAATACTTCATTATCTATTGATACTGATATAGCCTGAAGTGCAGGGACAAATACATAATTCGGCGGTGTTACTATTTCTTCATCAGGTATTTTCTCTAATTTTTTTTCTAATAATTTGGCTGTTTCTTTTACAGAATGCTCTTTGTTTAATATCCAAATATCAATCGGTGAACATATCGCATTAATTAATCTGCCAATTCTTGATATTCCCTTGACAGGTTCGGCAAGTGCTTTACCCATTTCTTGAGCGGCTGGTTTAACCGCATCGCTATAAACGTCTTTGACTATTCCGTCATTATTAGTCACGTTGTTTAAAAGATTTTTTCCTGCATTAATTAAATTATTTGTTTCCATATATTATTCATCCTTTCTGTTATTGTAAAATTGTATTTTATCCATCTTTAGAATAATTCAAATACTATGCTTGGTTTGTATGTAATATCTTAAGATATCTATAGCATATCACTTTTGCATAATATTTACAATAGTTTTTTGCAATTAAAGGCTATAAAAAAAACTGCAGATAATTTGTTAAAATATTACAAAATAATAGATATTTCCATATTGGTTTTCCAACTTAATGTGGATGCCATAATCTTGTATTACAAATGTAAATTGATTAAATGAATATAAACGAAAGGAAGTGACAAAGTGGCAAGAGCAACAGTATATAACCACATAACAACTGAGGAAAAGATAGCAGAAATCAATGAAAACAATACTTGGCTTATGAATGAATTTTTGGAGTATCTTGCCTCTGTTGACCGTTCTCCTAAAACGCTTAATGCTTATAGGAATGATTTACATATATTCTTTGTGTGGAATATTGATTTTAATAACAACAAAGATTTTATAAAATTAACTAAGCGTGAAATAGCAAAATTTCAGAATTATGCTATAAATGAATGGCATTGGAGTCCTAAAAGAGTTCGCCGTGTAAAGTCTGCTTTGAGTTCAATGAGTAATTTTATAGAAAATATTCTTGATGATGAAGATGAATATAAAGATTTTAGGTCTATTATTAAGAAAATTGAATCCCCTGCAAATGAAGCCGTGAGAGAAAAGACTGTTCTTTCAGATGAACAAGTTGAACTTTTGCTTAATACTCTTGTAGAACGTAAAGAATATGAAAAGGCTTGTGCAATAGCTATTTGTGCATATTCTGGAATGAGAAAAGCCGAGCTTCTTCAGATGCGAATGGAATATTTTGATGAAAGTCATCTTGAATTTGGCTGTCTTTATAAAACTGATAAGATAAGAGCTAAGGGCAGAGGTCAGTTAGGCAAGCAGATTAACAAATACATAATGAAAAAGGTTGATAAATATATCGACCTTTGGAGAACTGAACGAGAAAGATTAGGCATTGAATCAGAATGGGTATTTGTTAAGAAATGCAAAGATGGCTGTGTTAAGCGTGAAAGTGTTGATAATTGGACTGATGAATTTTCTGAAATTGTTGGAGAAGATTTTTATTTTCACTCTTTGAGACATTATGTATGTTCTAATTTGTCGGCAAATAACCTCCCTGCTGAAGTAATTCGTGAATTTTTTCAGTGGGAGTCGGTCGAAATGATTAAAATATACAACGATAACTCGGCTGTTGATGATTTCGATAAATATTTTTCTGTAGATGGTGTAAACAAACAGGAAAATAGCAAGAGATTTTCTGATATAAAATAACATCGTCTCACAGCAGACACCTTAAAAGACATAGTGGTTTACCCACACAATACAAAACAAAATGTCGGAATAGAGACTATAAACCTATTCCATTGTAGAAAGATACTACTAAAAACCGTAAAGGTTACTGCACCTAAAGCAGTTTTATATAGGGGTTACGGAAACCGTCTAAAAACCGAGAAAGCACCATTCATCACAAAATGGTGCTTTTATCACGTCTGATATTCCGTGTTAGGAATTAAGGATGACCAAAATTTATGGGTAGTGACCGACCACTGAGGTGAAATATGAATATTATAGTTAAAAATCGTGGAATGGGTAAAACTTGGGATATTGTTAAGAGGTCTATCGAGACTGGTTATCCTATACTTTGCTTCTATAAAAGTGATGAAATACATTATCGAGATATTGCAAGACAGCAAGGGTTTGACCCTAAAAAATTAAAGGTTATAGTTTGTAATAACATTGATGAAAATTTTACTGGACAAATGGTTGATGAATTTGGTGAATTACAGAAATACATAATTGATGAGGCAGAAAGTTTCTTTATGAATTTACTTGTGAGATACACGCACGGACAAATTAAACATATAGATACTATTTATATTAATTACGAAAATATTGTTAATGTAAATTATAATAAAGAGAAAATTAGAGAAAGCATTTCTTATCTTTTAGACCTATATTCAAACACAATCAAGGATAAAAATTGTGATTATGGTAAGGCATTAAATATACTTAAAAATGTTGATATGCTCAGAGGTCAGATTAAGGAATAATAAAGAATTGGAGGTGGGATAATGCCGAGTAAAAAAAGTAATGCTGGTAATGTTAAAGCAACTAAAAAATCTTTAGAAAGCAAAACAAATATAAATTCAGATATAAAAATCAATAAACTTACATTTGATGAGCCTAATAGAACTGAATTTTATTGTTATGCTTGTGGGAAAAGCTATAAAAAGCAAGATGGAAACTTTTGCAAATCATTATCCCCTCTCTTTGCGAGTAATAATGGTTTTGTACATATATGCAAAAAATGTACTGATAAATATTACTATAACCTCGTAGATTTATTTAGTGGTAACGAAGAAAAAGCAATGGATAGAATGTGTCAACTTTTTGATTGGTATTATTCCGATGAAATTTTTGCTGCTACAAGAAAAATTTCTGCTGATAGGTCAAGGGTTTGTGCATATCCAGCAAAAGCAAATTTACCACAATATAATGCTCGTGATAAGAGTTATATAGATACTATTAAGGATAGAGAGTGTATAACTCTTGACACGACTGACGATATAGAAGAAGCCAAAAATAACGGAGAACTTAAAGTTGCTAAAAAAACTATTTCTTTTTTTGGACTTGGCTATACCGCAGAACAATATAGATTTTTGCAAGACCAGTATGATGATTGGACGCATCGTCATGAATGTCGTACTAAGTCACAAGAAGAAGTATTCAAAAATCTGTGCATTGCACAATTAAACATACAAATAGCACAGCAAACAGGGGGCAAGGTAAAAGACGCTATGGATTCTTTTCAGAATTTGCTTGGTACGGCAAATCTTAAACCTTGTCAGACTAATGAAAATGCTCTTGCAGACCAAAATACATTTGGAACTCTCATAAAAAAATGGGAAAATGAAAAGCCAATTTCTGAACCTGACCCTGAATGGAAAGACGTTGATGGTATAGTAAGATATATTCATATTTATTTTCTTGGACATTTATGTAAAATGATGGGTATTAAAAATTCCTATTCTCGTATGTATGATGAAGAAATGGAAAAATATCACGTTGAAAAACCTGAATATGAAGGTGACGATGAAGCATTATTTGATGCTGTTTTTAGTCCTAAATTAAATAAGGATGATGATAATGGCAACTAATAATGTAAAAAAGACTGATAAAGAACTTGCAAATGATAAAGCACAAAGAGTTATGAACGGTGTAAACATATGGTGTTCATATTATAGAGCAAACCCTCATAGATTTTGTGCCGATTATTTAAATATTAATTTGAAGCTTTTTCAAAAGATTTTACTCTTTATGATGTTTTGGAGCAATTATTTATGTTATATTGCTTCGAGAGGTCAAGGAAAAACCTTTTTAATAGCTATATTTGCTTGTTGTAGATGTATTCTTTATCCTGATACTCAAATTTGTGTTTGTGCAAAAGCACGTTCTCAAAGTATAAATGTATTGGAAAAAATCACTACTATACTTATACCAAACTCAGCAAATTTACGATTGGAAATAAAGGATTATTCAACTAAGGGACAAGATGCTTATATTGAATTTAGAAATGGCTCAAGAATAAAAGTTGTTACAGCTAATGATAATGCACGTTCTAACAGAAGTAATATAATTATCATTGACGAATTTCGTATGGTTGATTTAGATATTATCAATAAGGTAATTCGTAAATTCAATACTGCACCAAGGCAACCTAAGTATTTGAACAATCCTGAGTATGCTCATCTTGCAGAAAGAAATAAGGAATTTTATCTTAGTTCTGCTTGGTTTAAATCACATTGGTCTTATGAAAAAGTTAAAGCTTATTGTGCGAATCTTGTAAATGACGAGAAACGTTATTTTGTATGTGGACTTCCTTATCAACTTGCTATAAAGGAAAATCTTTTATCGGCAGAACAAGTTGCCGATGAAATGAGCGAGTCAGATTTTAATGAGTTAAGTTGGCGAATGGAAATGGAGACCGAATGGGTAGGTGATGACGAAGGTGCGTTATTTGCCTATGATGACGTAGCTAAAAACAGAAAACTAAAAACTGCGGTCTATCCACCTAATTTTATATTAGGCATATCAGATAAAAAAGTTAAAATACCAGAACTTGCCCATAATGAAAAACGCATAATGTCTGTCGATGTTGCATTATTGGCTTCAACAAAACACGATAATGATGCTGCTGCAATTTTTATAAATAGTGCTTTACCTAATTATGAAAATAAGTATATAAGTAACATTATTTATACTGAAAATCACGAAGGGTTACATAGTGACGATTTGGCTTTAATGGTAAGACGATTATTTGACCAATATCATTGTACAGATTTGGTTCTTGATACAAGAGGTGTTGGTATTTCAATTTACGATACTTTGTGCCGTGATATTTATGATAATGAATTGGGGATTACTTATCCAGCTTTATCTTGTTGTAATGACCCAATAATGGCTGATAGATGTGTTGATAAAAACGCCCCTAAAGTTATTTGGGCGATAAATGCAACAGCTCAATTAAATAATGACATGACATTATTACTTCGTGAACAATTCAGACAGGGCAGAATAAATTTACTTGTTTCAGAATTTGAAGCCGAAGAAATATTACAAGGATATAGAGGGTATAGTTCTTTATCAGCAAATGAAAAAGCTAAAATGATACTCCCTTATATAAATACTACGCTTTTAATAAATGAGTTGATAAATTTACAGTCTGAAATTAAAGGTGTTAATGTAAAAGTGAAGGAAAGATCAGGAATGAGAAAAGATAGATTTAGTTCACTTCAATATAATATATATGTAACTATGTTATTAGAGCAAAAACTTGTTAGAATCAAAAAGCCTTGTTCTCTCTCGTCTCTCCCCTCTTGTGTATCAGCAATAGACTTCTAAAGGAAAGTAGGTGAAAATGTAATTGAATAAATCAGAAAAAGAAGAAAATTTTGATGTAATAATAGCATCAGAAAAGCCAGAAGATAACACAGTAATTCTTACTACCTCTGAAATGGGCAAACAATGGCTTGAAACAGCAATGCGAAATTATGATGCTGAAAATAAAATGTATTCTGCTTATCTTAATGATTTGGCATCAGGCATACCTATTATAAACAAAGAAGTCCTTGATGGACTCGCTGTAAATCCACAGAATGATTTAAACAAGGTCAAGAAAATAAATGAAATTGTGCGTGTTTATGTTAATAAAGACTGGATTATAGGTAAGGTTGCAGAAGTTATTGATACTAATGTTAATTCTGAATACAGACTATCGTATAAAGACTTTACATCGGATAAAAATAAGCTCTCACAACTTAATGAGTGTAAAGAAATAATATCATCTTTTAATGATGAAATTAATTTAAGAAGACTGATTAAAAATTCTGTACCTACAGCTTTTATAGAAGGCAATTATATCATATATTGTCGAGTTATGAATGATGGTCATTATAATGTATCTTGGTATCCACTTGGAGTTGTAGAAGTTTCTGATTATGATGTGAATGGTGAACCACAAATTCTCATAAATATGAAAGAACTACAATCCCGTCTTAGAAAGACTATTAAAAAGACAAAGAATAATAAAGCTTTGTTTTTTGAAAAAATCGAAGCAGAAATTAAAGCAAATTATCCTCCAGAGGTTTATAATGCTTTTATAAACAAAGACCCTTATGCAAAGCTTGATTGTAAGTGGTCTGGTGATATGAGACTTAATAATCAGAATAGACGATATGGTATCACGCCTATTTTTAGAGCTTTATATCCTGCACTTATGTTAGAGCAATTTGATGATACTGATAGAGTAAATGCGAAGGCAAAAGCAAAGAAATTTATTGTCCAGTTACTTAATGAAAAGCTTCTTGGAGAGAATGCTGATCGAGATTCTTATGAGGAACAAGCATTTGCACACGATAACCTTATGAAAGCATTTAAGCAAAAAACTGTTCTTGTAACAACACCTGCTTATGTTAAGGATATCAAATACGTTGAACCAAACACATCGAATACAGATAGTGATACTGTAACAAACTATGTTAATCGTGAGTTGTCTACATTGGGTATATCATTTCTTATGAATAGTGATGGAACAGGTGCAAGTGTTGCAAGTATTTCATTAGACCAGCTTATGAAAACTATTAATTGTATTACAGAGCAACTTGAATTTATTATTGAAAAATGGTATAGAAATATTCTTGTTAAAGCTGGATATAGTGCTGAATTTGCTCCTACTATTAGCATTCTTGACAGTGAACTTCTTGAAATGGACGTTAAACAGGATTTAGCAAAACTTCTTTATTGCAATTTTAACTGTTCTATGGAAACAGCACTCTCTATTCTTGGACTTGATATCAATGACGAAAAAGCTAAGAGAGAAAATGAGAACAATGAAAAGCTCCACGATATTTTCTTCCCCCGTTCTACTGCATTTACATCATCTGGTAAGGGCGATGTTTTACCACAAGATGTTGATGACAAAGGTGGTAGACCTAAAAGCGATAATGTAGATACAGTAGGTAAACAACAATATGATGAACAGTATAATAAAAACGAAAGAATTTGAATGCCCTTGTTGTGGTGAAAAACTCTATATACAAATAAATGAGAGTGGTGATATTATCATCACTCCTTTTATTTTACCTAAAGAAGATTGTTCTTCGATAGGAATATATGATTTTGGAATGAAGGGTGGTGAAAATAGTGAATAATTATGAGATGTCCTCTAATGTTATAGAACTTTCAGAACATAAAACTTATATAGAACTTACAAGAAGACTTTGCTATTACGATTATCCCAATTTAAACGGAGTCCAGCTCAACAGTGATACGGCAGAAGAAAGAGCACAGACTCTTTTAATGCAACCTGTTGTAGCAAAGTATAAGAAATTTCAAAACAAAGACGATTTAGGTGGACATGAATGTTCTGTTGATAGTAAGGGAAATGTTACATTTGGTACAGTTCCTATTGGTGTTAATGTATCTGTTGAAATTAAAAAAGACACTGTGAGCATCAATGATAACGCTGTTGAAACGCCTTGTTTATTTGCTACAAGTAGAATTTGGACAAGAAATAAAAATGTATGCTCTGCAATTAAAAGACTTTTTACAGAAGGTAAATTACATTCCTCATGGGAAATCCTTTCTGAGAAAGTAGAATACACAGATAATGTAAAAATTTTAAAGGACTACGTTTTTGAGGCTGATGCACTTTTGGGTTCTACATCAAACCCTGCATATGGAGAGTGTGCTGCTACTCTTTGTGTAGCAAGCACAGATGACCCAGAGTTATTACTGTCAGAAGCTATTGCTAATGACTTTAATATAGAAAATTCTGAAACAAAGGAGGATAAAACTTTGGATATTAAAGAAAACGAATCTATAGCTACATCTGAAACTGAAAATGTAAATACAATTACAAATGAAGTTACTGAAACATCTGAAACAGAGGTTAACACTGAAAACAAGGAAACTAATATTGAAAATTCTGAGGCAGTTGAAGTTTCTGCTCTTACAGATAGAGATATTAGATGTAAAATTGAGAAACTTTGTCGAGACAAACTTCGTTATTGTTGGGTTGCATTTATGTTTCCTGCCGAAAATTATGTTCTTGTGGAATATGATGGAAGAGAAAGTGAACTTGAGTACATGAAGTTTACTTATGCTGTTAATGGCGATGATGTTACAATAAGTGAACCTGAAAAGGTCAGACTTGCTGTTAGTGTTGCAAATATCAATTCTGAAATTTCAGAAAAGAACGATGTAATTATTAAGGCAAATGAAAAGATAACTTCTCTTAATGCTGAAGTAGAAAACCTTGCTAAGTATAAGGAAATGTTTGAAAAGGCTGAACTTGAAAAGGCAGAAAAAGAACTGGCTGAAAAGCAGGAAAATCTCAAGAAGTACGCTGTTAAGTCTGGATATATCACATTGGATGAAGTTGAGACTTCTGAGGAAATTAAGAAGCTTATTGATGCTGTTGATGAGAATGGTATTAAGGCAATTATTGTCGATAGACTTATGGCACAGAAGAATGATATAGTTAGCACGTCTGAGATAGCCGAAACAAAGACTACTGAAATTGCAAGTCTTACTTGCGATGATACTGTTGACACATCTGATTATAAGTCTGTAATGAAGAAATTTTTAGGAAAGTAAGAAAGTGAGGATTTATTATGTTTAGAGTTCTTGAAGACATTAACGCTAAGAATGCAGATGCTATGCACTCTGCTGGCGAAGATATGGTTATTGGTATGGGAGTTGTTAAGACCACTGGTCTTGAAGCAAAGTTTCCTGAGACTGCTACTGCAACAGACGTATTTTTCGTAACTAAGGAGATTATTCCTACTGGTCTTGATTCTCTCAAGGGTGAGATTTCTAATTATCAGCTTGAAACAATTAAGGACGGTGAAGCAGTTGTCCTTGTAAAGCCTATTATTGGTGAACTTTATTGGACTGACCAGATTGATTCAGGTCTTGCAGTTGGTGATTATCTTATGGTTGGTGTAGATGGTAAGTTCGAAAAGGCTACTACTTCTACTGTTAAATCTAATCTCAAGGTATTTTCTACCGATGTTAAGGATGCTGGTACACACGCTGGCATTGCCATTGAGGTCGTTGATTGGGGAGCAAATTCCTAATCGGAAGTTTATAATGAAAGGAGCTAAATAATTATGTCTACTAAGATTGAAATTGCTGAAATTATGGAAAAGAACGGTCAGATGTATGACTGGGCTGAAAAGGTAAATAGAGGTGCTTCTCTTACTGCCGAAGAGAATGAGATTTCTCAGGTAGTTGATGCTTGGGCAAAGGAAATTGGTACTAAGGGTAAGGATTCTGACAACGAGATTGCAGAGTTTATTATCAAGACAATTACTGACCCTATATATTCCAAGCCTGATGCTCTTATTGAAAAGATGTTTGATTCAGATTCTATTGGTGAGTTTGATGATTATATTATCAACAAGACACCTAAGAATACACTTGTAGCTTATGATGCAGCAAAGGGCGGTAATGTATTTAAGTCTTATATAGATACATCTGCTCTTACTCCTACTTGGAAGCACGCACAGGTTGAAACTGAGATTTCTTACGCACAGCTTCGCCGTGGTGGTTTTAAGAATATTGCTAATATGGCTGTATTTGCAAAGGAAGCTCTTGACAATAAGAAGATTAAGGATGTTTTCTCTGCTCTCGACACAGCTATTGCAGGTGGTAATCAGGTATTTGCCGTAACTGGTGGTGAATCAGCTCTTACTAAGGCTATACTTGATAAGCTCTCTCTCTACGTTCTTGACCATCTTGCTGACGGCGATGAGGGTATTATGTTTGGTCTTAATAAGTATGCACAGGCTATTGCAAATATGTCTGGTTATACATCTTATATGTCTGATAAGATGAAGGACGACTATAACAGATACGGTCTCGTTAAGGAATATGGCGGTTGTCTTATCGGTGGTTTCTCAGGAGCAAGAAAGGCTGCTGACGGTGAACTTCTTGTTCCCGATAAGCGTATTTTTGGTATAGCTGGCAAGGTAGGAAATATTTGTGACCGTGGTGAGCTTAGAGTTTACGAGACACTTGATAATAACAAGGAAAGAGTATCTCTCAAGTTTACAGGTTATGAGTACGGTATTAAGATTACAAACCCCGAGAATGTTGCAAAGATTACATTTACTACTTAATTTAATTTAATAAAATACATATGGGCGGTTAAATAAATTAACCGCCTTTGTTGTATATTGAAAGGAAAATTTAAAAATATGTCGATAAAAGAAAACGTATCTATTCCTATATTTAATTATAACGAAAGTAATATCTGTATTCCTACAAATGTTTCGACACATATACTTCCTCCTGCTATAGATGGAGTGCCTTCTGTTGATTATCTTTCTTTTGCAGAAATTAATTATGTCAATGGTATAAGCGATTGCTTTAGAACGGGTTTAGTACGATTTGATGATAATGACAAGGAGGAAATATATAGAACTCTTAATATTGCTAATTGGGAGAATATTCTAACTAACAATGAAATAAAAGAAATTCTTCTTAATCCAACTATTGAAGGATTACAGAAAATTATTGATATTACTAATGTTTCCATTTTTGATAGAGTAAAAACAATTTTTGTATCTCTTAAAGAAAATACAGATAATGATATTTCAAACAGGGTTATTAAAATCATGGAGACTCGTGAGCAGGAATTTAAACGTGGTATTTATAAGTCTCAGATAGTTCTCAAGCCAAAAGATGTTCCTGAAAAGACAGTTTCAAACGATGAAATCAATGCTATTAAAGAGCAAAATACTATGCTTATGGAACAGCTTGCTGAAATGCAAAAAATGATTGCTTCCTTAAAAACTAACAAGGTTGAGACCGATGTTCCTGAAATAAAGAAGGCAGGAAGACCTTCTACAAAGAACAAGTAAAGTAGGTGTTGGAAATGTCAACAACTTCTTTTGAAAAATTTTATTCCCGATTTTTTGATAAAATTGAAAAAGACGTGGACTTTTTTGATTATTATGATCATACATCTAAGGAATCAATGGAGATTGCACAGGAAAGAGCGAAATCTTATTTAAATGAAGCAGTTGATATTTTTACATTAAAATGCACACCAACTGTTGATTTCTTTGATATTGATTCCGAGAATGATTGTTTTAATTTTACCGTTACATCAAGAGAAATTGAAATTATAACGAGAATTATGTATTCAATTTATCTTGAAAGAGACATATCTAATCTCAAACCAATTATCAATAGTTTATCTGCTACAGATATAAAATCATTATTTTCGCCAGCAAATGACAGAAAAACTTTTGAAAGTTTACTTAATTGGTATAAAAGCAAGACTGACGTGCTAATAAGCAATTACGCCGCAAGAGACAGACTTACAAATAAAAGAAAATCAATAGAATATGATAATTATGAAAGTTAAGGTGATAATTTGATTAAAGATACAGATTATTACCGTGCTATTCATAATGCAACAGGCTGTAAAAAAAGAAAAGATATGGAAGTCAATACTATCTATAAACGTCTAAAGCGTGATTTTTATAAGACATTAGATGTTGAAACGTTCACTAATTTTATTACAGGTGAAAGTATTGATTTAAATATAAATAAACAGTCAAGAAGTGATGTTGCAGGATATCAGAAAGATTTTACCAGTCTTATTACTGCTCCTGTTAAACACGGCGATACTTTTTATGATGAAGATAATAAGGTTTATTGGATTTGTACAGAAGTAATGTGCAAAAGTAATTTATATTATGATGGTAAACTTACTCGTTGCAATAACTTTTTGAAATGGCAAGATGACAGTGGAAAAGTATTTGAATACCCCGTGTTTGATATAAATAGTACACAGTACAATTCTGGTGTCCAAAGTGATAAGATTATGACTTTGGGAAGTACACAGCATATGCTTACTATTACTGCTGATGAAAATACTATTGCTTTGGAACACGATAAACGGTTCTTTAGTGACAGAAATACTAAGCACCCTACGGTATTCAAGCTTACACAGAATGATACTACTGCATTGAATTATGATAAGGGATTGTTACATCTTACTATAACGGAAGACGAATATAAGCCTAATATAGATTCAATCAAAAATTGGCTTTGTGATTATTTTAAACCTAAAGCAAGTCAGTCCATTGAAATTACATATACAGGTAATCCTATAATTCGTGTAGGTGGGTCTGCTAAAACATTTACTGCTAATACTACTGAAACTGTTACTTGGGAACTTGTAACAACTGATATTCAGGATAAATATATCACAATGACTACAACTGATAACAAGTGCAAAATTAAGTGTTCTAATAATGAGTTGCTTATAGGTTCAAGTATTAAATTAAAATGTACTGATGTAAATGGCAATATCGGTGAACTGCTTATTGATATAGTAGGAGGTGTGTAATATTGAATAGTTCTTGCTTACGTCAATGGAAGAATCGTATTCTTTCGGAATTGCAGAATGATGAAACTTTTCTTGAAGTTCTTGGAACTACCGAGGAAGAACGAGAAGATTTAGTCTATCATAGACTGTTCCCTCATTATTACATACCTGATACTATTGACAAGGTTACTACATATGTTTGTGTTGAAATAGACATTCGTACTCATACTTGGAGTAAACTTTATGCCTACCCTACTATAACCTTTACAATTCTTGCACATCAAGATGATATGAAATTGAATATGGCTGGTATATCAGCTACTCGAATTGATTATCTTTCCGAGTTAATTGATGTCAAATATAACGGAGCATTGAATTTTGGTGTTGGTAAACTTGAACTTGAAACTAATATCGCAGGTAATCTGAATGCTAAATACAGATATCGGCAATTAGTATTTAAGGGCGTAGACATTAATGATAATTTGTGTGATAGGAATAATTGAATATGACTTATACAGTTGATGAATTAAGTTTGTATGCAGGTGAGCCTGTTAAAATAACGGACAAGATTGTAATGAAAGTACCAACTCTCGGTCAAATCCGTAAGTTTGGTGATACTAATTATTTTAATTTTGTACATACCTTCACAGCTACACCTATGGACGAAAATATGATAGTATTTCTCACTGATATAGGGATTGACTTTAATCATATTTCTAATTTTGAGTTGTTTGTATTACTGACACGAATTATGCCTAAAGGAACAGAATTGTTATTTGAAGGTGGTATAGATTTTACAAAGTTTGAACTCAAAACGAGCGATAACGAGATGCCATATTTGGAAAATTCCAATGGCGCAATAATAAATGAAGGTGTATATAATTTAATACTAACAAATATGAGGGCAATTAATAATATCCCAATTCCTAAAATCACAAGAGTAAAAGACGATGAAGTTCAAAAACAACTTGCTATCGAAGATGCAAGAAATCAATTGGAATCAAGGAAAAGAAAAGCCATGTTTAAACCGTCTGGGTCTGCGTTAATGCCGATTATATCATCTATGGTAAATAGCGTAGGATTCAAGCATGACGAAAAGACTGTTTTTGATATGAATATTTATGCTTTTTGGGATTCCGTAAATAGGATTTCAGTTATAAAAAACGCAGATAATCTTTATTATGGTTTATATAGCGGTTGTTTAGATTTAAAAGGTAATCCCTCATTAAAAAAAGAATTAGATTGGATGAGAAAACTTTAATTCTCATCTTTTCTTTTATAAAACTAAAAATGAAAGGAAGAAAATAATATGGCTGAAAATTTTGATATTAATTCTTTTGTCATTGAAAGACCCACCAAGGCAATCTTTATGAACTCTGATGATACTACAGCTTGGTACACAAATCAGATTCAGGATTTTTCTGTAAAGGTAGACGGAGAGGAAGAGACAAAGAAGGATGCTGCTGGTAATACTATTGCTACAGTCACCAAGGGTAAGGATTGTACTGCATCTTTCAATGTTGCGGTATATGACCTCAACATTATCGCAGCTCTTAATGGTACTCAGAAGGAAATTGCAACATCTTCTGCCAAGATTGCTACTCCTGCTTTTGAGGAAGTTAAGGTTACAGCTGACAACAAGACTGCTATCGTTCTGAAAAATGCTGTTAAGGCGGTAGGTACAGCATATAAACTCAGTGTTACAACTCTTACGAATGACGGTTCTCCTAAGAAGATTTTTAAGCAGGGTTCTGCCGAAGCTGCCGGTGTATTTACATATACAAGCGGTACAAAGACTGTAACATTTAACGAGGGCGATCTTGCAGAGGGTGATACTGTTCTTATTGTTTATGAGTATGATACTGAAAAGGCAGTAAGAGTTGCTGCTTCTAGTGATAAGTTCCCTACTGCTGGCAAGCTTTATGTACAGGTTGCAGGTTTCGATATTTGCGATCAGTCCACAAGAGTTTATGCTTATTACAGATTCCCTACTGCAAAGCTCACATCTTCTTATCAGACTGATATTCAGCTTGATGCTACAATTCCTATGGAATTTAACTGTGCAGTTGATTATTGTGGTGATGATAAGAAGTTCTACGATATTGTTGTTCCTTCTTCGGAAGTGGCATAAGGAATATTTGAGGTGCTGAAATGTATGTGCCTAATTTAAGGATTTGTTGGATTTGCGGTACAGAGTACAAATACTGTGAAAAGTGTGACCCATTACATTCTTGGAAAACTATGGCTTGTTCAAGAGGTCATTATCAGGTTGTAATAATACTTGACGAATGGCGAAATGGTGTAACAACATCTGTTGAATCTGCTGAGAAATTCAAAAATATTGGTATCACACTTGACAGTGATTTTTCCGAATATTTGCCTGAAGTGGCAGAACTTATTAAGAAAATCATTTCAGAAGGAACAGTTATCAAGCCTGTATCTATTGTCAAGAACAAGTCTGAAAGCAAATTTGATAAGAAAAACAAGTAAATAATTATAGGGAGGACGACCATTTATCGACAGCCGTTGAATATGGTTGTCTTCCCTATTTTTTACGTGATATATGAAACGTGGTGGCTAATGGCAAAGAAGAAGTCTAAATATAATGTTGATTTATCGGATAAAGGCAAGGCAAATCGGACATATAAAGGCATAACTTTTGATAGTGAGACGGAAATGAAATTCCTTGTTGAATGGATCGAGCCTAAGATGAGTTCAGGCGAAATCGTCTCATACGAAATGCAAGTCCCTTATATTTTACAAGAAGGATTTGTTAATTTTGAAGGAAAAAAGATATTGCCTATAAAGTATGTAGCTGATTATGTTATCTCTTTTACAGACGGAAGAAAAATAGTTGTAGATGTTAAAGGACTTCCCGATACAACTGCAAAATTGAAGAAAAAACTTTTTGAGCATAAATACTGTAATATTCCTTTTTATTGGTACTGTCGTAGTATCAAATATGGTAATGGCGATAATTGGATTACATATGATGAACTCGAAAAGAAACGTAAAGCAGAAAAGAAATCTAAAAACAAGTAATAAGGAGTTTTAAAATTATGGTAACAGAAATGGTTACACTTACATTTGCAGAAATGCAGTCTTTTATCAATTATGTGGTTGATAATACTCTTATTTATGGTATGGGATATAAGGACGTTCTCATTCAGTATTGTACAGCAAAGTTCTATGGTAAGATAGAATTTGAGTCTGATGACATTGCAGAGATTTATGATAATGAGTATGAAAAGCTTTATTATAGTGATTATGCTGTGAATAAGGGGCAGTTTGCAATAATTGAAAACGCAATCAACGAGGAACTTGACCGCAGAATTAAACTTCTCTCGGCAAGTATGGTTATGTCAGATGCTAATGATGCTATTGCAAGTCTTGCCACAAAGCTCTCTAACTTTGTAGATGCCCTTGGTAAGGCTAATAAAAATATAAACATAGATTCTGACAAGGTAAATGCAATGGTTGATACTATGGGTAAGATTAAGGATAATGTAACAGCTGATAATCTTGTTAAGGCTATGGTGGATAATGGCATTATTAAGGGTAAAAAGAAGACTACGAGAAAGCCCAAGTCAGTCACAGAGGTAGCCGAGAAAGAAGCAACAGCAAAGAACATTACTGTAAGCAAGGGTGGTAAGTAATATGGAAATAAGAGAAAACACTGGTCTTGTAGAAAAGACTTTTACAGCAACTACTTATTTTTCAACCAGATATATTAAGAACTTTGTGGCGATGACCGCACACTTTAAATCAAATCCGTATTTTGTTGTGAATTTCAATGGTTCTGAAAGAGTAGTAAATGCTAAATCTATACTTGGACTTCTTAGTGTACAGATATATGAAGGCGATGTAGTTAAGGTCGTTGTTTATGTAGAAAATAAAGAAGATGAAATCATCGCTAATAAGGAAATGAACGAGATACTGGATTTCGTATCGGTGATGTCTAATGAATCTTAAAAATCAATTAAAAGGTATTGACGTGACAAAGCTGAAATTTAAAAATGGTAAGACCTATGGTCAGGTTATGGTTGAAGAAACCAATCGGCTGAGAGACTGTATTCAAGCAAGGCTTGATGATTATTTAAGAACATACCCATATAGGTATAGCAATACAAATCCAACATACAAACGTACAGGGGCATTACAGAACTCATTAAAAGTCGATGACATTTTAAAACTTAAAGTAACCGGTAAAACCATGAGTCTTGATATTTATTTTGATGACAGTGGATATCATCAGTCTGGTGATGGTATTCAAAGTTGGGACGGCAACGGTGAAACGGTAAATACTGCTTATCTGCTCAACTACGGCTATGAGGTAAAAGAGGACGTATGGTTTAAGGATATCCCCTATTTTGGTTATCGTCCAGCTGGGCATTTTATAGAAGATGGAATAGCAGATTTTGAAGCAAGTAATCCTTATGGAATAAAAATACAGGTACACAAGCCTAATGGATACAACGTGTAAACAATAAATATAGTATAAAGGATGTGATTATTTAATGGCTAAAGATACAGATGGTCTGCTTTTAACGGCGAGTTTGGATATAAGTAAAACCGTTGAAATTATTAAAGAGAATATAAAAAAACTTAATACGGTTTTAGCCAGTGATAATTCAGCAAGAGTGAAGATTGTCGGTGGACTTGACTTGAATAAAACACAGTCCCTTATACAATCTCAGATATCCACCATTAGTAAGAATTTAAAACTGAATATTGGTCAGATTGATACAAGTAGTTTAAATACAGCACTTTCTAATGTTCAGAATAAAGTTATTGGTACTAATAATGGATTAACTATTAAGCCTACAGTTGATGGCAAAATTATTGAGGACACTGATGCTCTTATCAAAGCGGTTGTTGGGAAATTACAGCAGTTAAATAACATTGATTTAAAAACGTTCAAAGACAATTTAAAAAATATTTTTGGAGTATCAAGTAAGGAAATTTCAGATGATGCTACAAGTTTAATAAATAATTTAAGGCTAAAACCAGAAGATACGACAGCTATTATTCAAAGTTACAGCAATCTTATAGAATCTATTAGAAGTACATTCCTTTCAAAGGGAATGGGAAACATTACTGATGGAGCGAATTTTGAAAATAATGTCATTACTTCGATTTATAAGGCTGCAACTGAATATAAAAATCTTGAACAGACTGCTACACGGTCAGCTAAAGAAACACAAACTGTTACTAAAGCTACCACAGAAATAATTGATAAGGAAACGCAGGCTATAAAAATCCAAACGGATGCCTATGAAGACCTTGCATTAGCCAAAAAATCAGTTATAACTGATGCTTCTGACAATCAACTTGCAAAGACTGAAACTTATTCTGATAGAGCAACTGGGAGAAGCAAAACTATAGTTTATGATTCAGAAGATAACGAACAGGTTATTCGTTATTCTGAAAATATCAATAAAGTGGTTATAGCACAAGAAAGAGCCAATGCTTCTGCAATTAAGCTTGAATCTACTTATGCTAAAATAAAAAGCCGTATAGAGGATTTAAATGCTTCGAAACCTATAAAAAATGAAAGCAATAAAGAAAAATTAGCAGAACAATATATTAAAGTAGAACAAGCTATTGATACAGTTAAAAATGCCGATAGTACCACTTTTGCCGTAATGAAAGCAAATGCTGAAAAGGAAATCTCTACTTTGCAGAATTTGGAGCGTGCTTTCAGAAATGCTGAAAATGCAGCAGAAGAATTGAGAACTCGTGATGTCTCGACTATTAAAACTGAAAATATTCAAAAACTTGCTCAATTTGGAGCTAAAATTCAAGGCAGTAAAGTTCCTATATCAGAAATGAAAGCTGATCTTGATGAGTTAAATGCAGCAATTCAAAATATTGGAACTAATGATACCGAAGGTCTCACCAAATTTCTTAATCAATTTGACATTGCAAGAGCTAAATTTTCTGCATTAAATCAACAAATGATAACTGATAATTCAATGCAGAGACAAGCACAACAGGCAGAACTGCTTACGCAACGTATAAAGAAACTTACTGCTGAAATCAATACATATAAAGACTCCAATTCAAAAGCAATACAAAGCAATCAGCTTACATCAAATGGAAAAACTTTTTCTCAAGAGATTGAGAATATGCTTTTACAGCTTTCACATTGTGCTAATAATGATGATTTCCAAAAAATTGCCGCAAATTTTAGAAACATTAAAGCAGAAGCTAAATCTTTAGGTCTTGAAGGTGGAACTATTTTTGATAAGCTTTGGGCTAACTTAAAGAAATTTTCATCTTGGATGAGTTTAACTTCCTTAGTATCTACTTTCGTAATGGATATAAGAAATGCCATTACAGAACTAAAAGAAATAGATACTATTTTAACTGAGATTTCTAAGACTTCTGATTTAACAACTGAGGCTCTCGCTAAACTTGGCAAAACATCATTTGAATCAGCAAGCAAGTATGGCAAAAAAGCAAGTGACTATTTAACTGGTGTGCAGGAAATGTATAGAGCTGGTTTCCAAAATGCTCCTGAAATGTCTGAACTTTCTATACTTGCACAAGCAGCTGGTGATTTAACTTCTGATGCTGCTAATGACTATCTTATAGCGACAAATAGTGCCTATGAGTTAGGTGGCAGTATTGAGAAATTAAATGCAGTTTTGGATTAACATAAAAGTCCTCATATATAGAAATATATATGGTTGAAGTCTGCTTTTATCGGAAAAAACGTAGAGATACATAATTCCGAGGATAAGACTATATAAAATAAGGTGGAAAGGAATACAGTGACTCAAAAATGTATTTGTTGCCACAAAGAAAAGGATATTAAATTATTTAAAGAAAAATGCAAAACTTGTAAATTATGTAAATGGTTTAAAAAGCATCAATTAAATATTCCTGATGACTGGAATAAAGACGATGTAAAGTATGTAATTGAACAAATACACGATTCTCATACAAGTTACTTAAATGATATAGCCAAAGATTTAGATAGACCTTTAAATGACATAATAATTTTATTAAAAGATAAATTAGAATTACATAACATAAGAAATCAAAAAGTTAGAATAAAAGTTATATGCGATAATTGTGGTAAAGAGTTTGAAATTAGTCCATATAAATTAAAAATAAACAATTTTAACTTTTGCACACACGAATGTTATAGTAAATATAGAAGTAAATATTATGTTGGAGAAAAGGCATCTGTCTATACTAAAACAAAATGTGAATGTGATAATTGTCACAAGGAAATTTTAATTCCTAAAAACAAATTAAAAGCTGTTAATGCTGAAGGAATCAGTCATAATTTTTGTAATCATAAATGTTATAGTGAATTTAGAAGTAAATATTACGTTGGGAATAAATTATATAATACAGGAATACATTTTTCAGATGAACAACGTGAGCAATGCAGAATTAATACTGCCAAATGTTATGCCGATGGAAAAATCAAACGTAATACTAAACCTCAAATTATTATTAACTCATTGTTAAATGATATGGATATTAAATATCAAAATGAAAAAATATACAAATACTATTCGGTAGATAATTATTTAATTGATTCTAATTTAATTATAG
>OGSD01000675.1_pt1 | contig 35103 bp, 26 predicted proteins | sample 1553571 | NCBI WGS metagenome assembly OGSD01 (sample SAMEA2580072, study PRJEB22360) | human gut metagenome | biome: human gut; feature: human-associated habitat; material: faeces | place: Denmark | collected 2008/2010 | reverse complement strand
ATATCATGGAGAACATTGTTTATAACGAGCTGCTGATCCGTGGCTACAATGTTGATGTGGGTGTCGTGGATATCTTCGATAAGGATAAAGAGGGCAAACGTGTTCGCAAGCAGTTGGAGGTTGACTTTGTGGTGAATCAAGGAAACCAGAGATACTATATCCAGGTTGCATATGACATGACTTCGGAAGAAAAACAGACGCAGGAGTTCAATTCTCTGCGTAATATCCCGGACTCTTTCAAGAAGATCGTCATTGTAAATGGCAGCAAAAAGCCTTGGAGAAATGATGAAGGTTTTGTCATCATGGGAATGAAGTATTTCTTGCTGAATGCGAATAGTCTGGAATTTTAAGTCGATTTGAGTTGTTGCTGTGGTGTTGTTCTATTTCAAAAAAGAGTGAAATGATATAAATAAGGCCACGGCTGATTTCATGTTGGAACAGCCGTGGCTCAGTTTATTTTTTTATCCGTACAAACGAGACTGTTCCGCAGATTATGTAGAACAGACAGAGTACGATTCCGATAGTGAGAACATACGAGAATAAAGATGAACTTAAGAACGAGATAAACAAAAGTTTGTTGAATTAAAAATGCGTATATGGTTGATTGGTGTGTGCGGTAATATACTATATTCAGAAAAACTATTCAGGAGGGTGTTAGTGTGAGAAAATCAGATTGGGCAAAATGGTTGATCGTGATTCCGGCAATGCTAGGCATTGTGTTGGTAACCTATGTGGATCGTATAACAGATATCTGGGGATTTGGTGCATTTATCTGCCAGCTGATTGCGATTTTAGAATTGGCTTATGGTATGCGAATCGCGATGCTGGCACAGAGTAGAAAGAAGTCCTACCGGTTAACACCGGAAGAACGACATGAGTATGCACAGTATTTATATGAGAAACAATATCAACGTTACCCTGCTGTGGCGAATCAGATGCTTTTGGTTATGGCAAAGATGAGTATACTTCTTGACAATTATGAACGGGCTACACAGGAGATGGAAGATATTTGTATAGATAAATTTAATCCGGCACAGTTGAAGGTGTATTATTACCTGAAAGTGGTTACAGCAGTAGTGGCAGGAGATACAGAAGGGCTTCAAGAGAGCCAGATGCGTTATGCAGGGATTCCGGATACTAAATGTGTATATCCGCCAGAAACTGAGCTTGCTGAGTGGATAGAGCAGAGAGATACAGTGCAGATGGCAGAAGCACTGAAAAAGGCAGTGCCGGATAAGAAAGAGCATCCGGTACGGATCAGTATCATTACTTTGATTCTTGCATATAGTACCTTCTTTTACGGATTGTGGTATGGTATAAACCGTGATATGGGATATGAAGTGAGATATCGTTTCGCAGAAATATCGATTGCTGTTATTACAATCAGTCTGGCGATTCTTTTAATCTGGGGAATCGTAAGCTTGTACAGACACAATTGCCAGGCATTATCCATACAGCCTGGTAAAAATAGAGTGGCATTAATAATCATTTTTGGAGCTGCTGCGATATTTACACTTTTGATTATTGGAATGAGTGGTCTGAGTGTAGTGTTCGGAATGGATGGAGAGGAGACGGTGACTGGTCACGACAGCAAATATACGTATATAACCGTGCAGGAGGATTATGGCGGCGAGCGGAGATATCGAACCAATAATCCATTTGTTATGCAGAGTATGGATGGTCTGTGGTGGTCTTCGGATTCTTCGGATATAATGGATGCTGAAGAAGATAACGAAGAATCATCGGATGCGGATACAGAGGATTTCCCAGTGACAGAAGATACTCAGAACGGAGATGTGGTAGAAGATTATGAGGCAGAAGGACAGCATGATGGTCTGACGATTCAGAATGCGATGCTGGCGGTCTATAATTATCTTCAGGAGAATAATGCACTTCAAAATATGGCCTTCAGTTACACTGCGAATGCAAAAGGAGAAGTCTATGGTATTGTCAGTGAAACGCAGGAAACAAAAGATAGTAATACGGTAAATGTAAGATATTGTCTGTATGACAACGGAGCGAAGACGGATGCGGATGGTAATTCTTGCGAAGAACTGGTGTTAGAAAAAGTATATCCAGACGGTAATTACGAGACCGAATTGGTAGATTTTTATCTGGTAAATACGGATACGATGCAGGTGACAGATGAACAGAAGAATACGTGGTAAAATAAATTCTGGGGAAGTAGGTGCATTATATGACAATGGGAGAAAAAATAAAACAACTGCGAAGTGCAAATGGGTTTACACAAGAAATGCTTGCAGAAAAAATGAATGTGTCCGTTCGGCAATTGCAAAATGGGAAGCGGCAAACTAAAATTATTCGGATTGAAAAATCGGGATTCGAAGGTGCGATTGATGAAAATTATTGAAGTTAAAGAGAATAAAAAACAATATCTTGATTTGCTCCTATTAGCAGATGAGCAGGAAGATATGGTTGACCGTTATCTTGATAACGGCAAGATGTATGTACTTGATGATAATGGTGTTAAGTGCGAATGTGTCATAACTGATGAAGGAAATGACATACTTGAAATCAAGAACATTGCGACAGTTCCAGAATATCAAGGGAAAGGTTATGCAAGAGCCTTAATTGAGTTTATTGTTAATAATTACAGAGAACAATATGCCATTCTGCAAGTGGGAACAGGCGATAGCCCACTGACAATACCATTTTATGAAAAGTGTGGTTTTGTCCGTTCACATATCATATCAAATTTCTTTACAGATAATTACGACCACCCAATCTATGAGAGTGGAATACAGTTAGTAGATATGGTGTATTTGCAAAGCCCTTTATAAATTAACTTCAAGTTTGTGAAATCATAGAGTGTATGGATTCAATTCCATATGCTCTTTTTCTTCACTTAATTTCAGGAAAAATGCAGAAATCTAAAGGTCGTATTTTCAACACTCAGTGGTGATTTAATCGTAAAAAGAAATGGTGACCTTTTGGAAATGGAATTTCCAGCATATAAATTGGAGAAGATTCCCGTTACGCAGGCTATGATAGATGCGATTGGAGCCACGCCATCGGAAGCATATATGGGAAGAGATTTACTGTGCGTGTTTGATGACGAAAAAACAGTAAGAAACTTGCAGCCGGATATGAATAAGCTCCTTAATTTAGATGGGTTACGGATGTGTACTCTCATATCCTGGATGATGACAGAAGGAAAAATGCAGAGCTTTTTGAAGAAGCATTTTATGAGAAAAAGAATCTGGATCCACAGATGCATGTACAGCAGGAAAATAATAATGCAACTGTTGCTGATGAAGTCGATCCGGAACTTCTGGCAAAAGTGTTGGCAAATCCAGAGATGCGGGCATTGCTCAATTCACTGGCGAAGACGATGAAGTAATGAAAAATAGTGAAAAAATAGTGTAATTTTAGTGGAAAAACAATTCGCAAAACGATATAATATATGGATGAAATGGAGGTGGAACATGTGATTAAAGTTACTCTGACAAATGAAATTTTAAAAAGAATATCGGAAATAGACGAAAAACGCTTTTCACTTAGTTCGATAGAAATGCCACCTGTTACAAAAAACAGGCTAAGAAAAAACTCCAAGAAAAAAAGCTCCTATGCTTCTAATAAGATTGAAGGAAATCCATTGACTGAAAAACAGGCAAATGAAGCTATTGATAGTGATCCTCACAAACATTTTTTAAAGCCAGAACAGGAAGTTCGTAATTACTTTTTGGCTTTAAATTTTTTAGAAGAAAAACTGAAAAAGAAAGAAGCTTTTTCAAAAGAAATGATTTTAGAAGTGCAGGCAATGGTTGAAAAAGGTGCGTCAAAAGAAAAGATAGGCTTAAGAGGCCCTATGCCGCCTGGAATGTTATTTGCAGTATATGATTCCGAAACAGGCGCAGCGGAATATATTCCACCAGAGTATATTGATATTCCAGACTTGTTGGATGAACTTGTTGAATATGTAAATACTACAGATGATCATCCGCTGATTATTGCTGCTGTAGTTCATTATCAATTGGTTACTATTCATCCTTTTGAAGATGGAAATGGAAGAACCGCCAGATTAATGTCAGGATATATTCTTGATTATTATGGATATGGTTTTAATGGAATAGGTTCTCTGGAAGAATATTTTGCTTATGATCCAGATGAGTATTATGCATCACTGCAAATGGGGTTACCGGCATTATATTATTCAGGAAGAGAAAATCCTCCTCATCCGGAAATTTGGATCAATTATTTCTTGAGAATGATGGAATTGTATTCTAAAAAGGTATATGAATTATCAAAAACATCCGAAAACGATGAATTAGATGGAAGTCTATCTTATTTAAATACAAAAGAAAAGGAATTCTTAGCATTTCTGTTAAAAAAGCGATTATATGAGTTTACACCAATTGAAGTAAGCAAAATGCTTGGTGTAACTAACAAAACGATTATTAATAGATGTGCAAAGCTGGTAAATAATGGTTTGTTAATTCCAATCATTGTCAAGACACGGATCCGATCCTATCGGTTAAGTGATTTTTCTAAGACAAAAGAGAAAAAGATTTTGAAAAAAATATCATAATAGATGCATGAGATGTACAAAGACAAATGATAAAGAACTCTTTTTCCTTTTTCATAATAGTATCATTATGGTATAATACACCAGTTTACAACTTTATAATTAATAGACTTGCTGACGAATCAGCTGTTTTAAAGCCTTTATGATAACATTTGATTTTATATGTGTTTCGATGTTTCTAACGAAATTGGTCAAAAATATCTGGCTGCGAATGCCCTGACTTAATTCAAAACGAAACTCCTGTACACTTTTTGTACGGTATTCGGAAAACTGCTCATCCTGATAGGGTAAGATCTTCATTGCACAATAACAGATATTGATCAGATTTACCAGCATTTCAATACCCTTGCAGCTTCGTACCATATAACTGCAAAGTGACCAGAAGGTTTTCTGCTCATAGTAGCTTGTTTCAATATTCCACCGGAACGAGTACAAAAACAGCGGAATATATTTCATCCTGTCATTCTTCCATACAGGTATGCAAAGCATAATATTTACAAAGCAGTGTCCATTCAGATAATTGGAACCATTATGTGCGGCATGGTCAAAGAGTTTTGAAACATTCTCAAACCGAGTTCCGGCCTTTGCTACCATGGTATCATCCACACAAAGAAATATCGGCTGTGTTGCCAGTGAATCCGGTATCATTCTCAAAGCAACTTTAGCTGTGATATTCATAAAGTGGGAATAATCAACTTTTGCATAGGAACATGCGTGGTAAAAGGTATTGAGGGATTTTGTGGTAATCCCAGACAAAAAGTGCTGATATAAAAATCGAATGGAATGTACAGATTCCAATGTTAGTATTGATAAAACGAGTAAAAACAAAGTATCTGCTGTTGGAGCAGAAAAAGTTTCAAAATAAATCAAAAAATATTTGTGAAGTCTACCAGTCAGAGTCTTTTCGTTGTATAATGTCTTTGTCGTACAGGGTCACTTTCCTTTGTAATGTTTTGGAGCAAACTCATTATACATCAGAAAGCCCTGTACGATATTTTTTTATGAAAAAGTTGTAAAGTGGTGTTTTGATTCTATAATAGCTGGAAAATCGACAACAGCGTTTTGTGGACATTATATGTTTGATGAAGATGGTAATAAGAAAGACGGAGTTCATCTGACAAGGTTTTATACAGGAATTAAACAGAGGGCATGCTATCAAGTTAATACACATGAAAATTTAGCATTTGGCTTAGCTGTTGCACATTTAATGATGGCTTTGAATTTTATTAAGTTAGATAATATGCCATGGGATTTGATTTTTAATACTGCAAAGATGCCAAATAAAGAAGAAAGAGATAGGTTTATGCAACTTGTCGAAACTGATAAAGGCTGTTGAATTGGTTAGAATGCAATATTTGCGCTGACTTGAAATTCTAAATTCCAGTGCAGTTAATAATAGCCTGTAACACTGAAAAGCGTTTTTTGATGGATTTTATCCTTAGAACAGTAAAAAGGAAGCTGCCGCTTCACGAAAATTCATTCGTTAAAGCGACAACCCCCTTTCTTTTGAAAATACACAGATTTTTCCAGAATAAGTCTGGAGATGTAATTTTTCCAGGAGCAGTTCGTTTTGCAGTTCATAACTGTCAATTACAATAACATTTTCAGGGACATTATGATATAAAAATTTTCGCTGTTCATCCATGTGAGTACGAACAAGTACCATAAAACAACATTTTTTGATAGTTCCGGCCTTTATCATTTTGCTCAATGCATCTTCAAAACTTTCATCCTCTTTCTGGATCTTGATGCTAACAGGCTGACCATCAATATATTCTTTTAGAAATCCGTCAATTCCACTGTTCCGCTGCACCGGAACGGCCTGAAAGTGTTTCAGGATATCCATCTGGAAATCTGAGAGATTCTGATAAGCCTTTTTTCCTTTTTTTAAAAGAACAGATTCTGTTTTTATCAATGATTCCAAACGATGTTCTGTGAGTTCCACCGCTCCCGGCAGAATATCTATTCCCAGATATTTGCGTTTCAGCATTTTGGCAGCAACTACAGTAGTCCCTGATCCGGCAAACGGATCAATAACAAAGTCTCCTTCATCTGTTACCAGACGCAGGATCTGCTCCAGCAAGAGAATGGGTTTCTGGGTTGGATACCCTACCCGTTCTTTTGCCTTGGGGTTCAGATAAGGAATCTCCCATACATCAGATAAAGGAACTCCCTTTTTACTTTGTCCGATGACAATGTCCCCATCTGCGTTATATTTATAAACAGCTTTTCCTTTTTCATTTCGCACACGTTCCTGCAGGATCTGGTCAATATTGGTGGTTTCTGAATAATCCGTATAGATCCTGTTAAATTTGAAATTAGAAGTTTTACTGTAAAAAAGTATTACCTGGTGATTATTCAAAAGCCCTTTTTTCGAATTGGACCATCTTTTATAACTCCATATAATCTCACTCTGAAAATTTGAACTCCCAAATATTTTATCCAGAAGTACTTTGAGATAATGAGAAGCATTTCTGTCACAGTGTACAAAAATACTTCCTGTCTTTTTCAAGACTCTCCGGCACTGTATCAGACGAACTTCCATATAAGAAAGATATTCATCCATACTGTTCCATGTATCATTAAAAATATATTCTTTATTCGTTTTGGAAGACACTAGTTTTTGTTTTTCCTGAGTAAAAAAAGGTGGATCCAGATATATCATATCTGCTTTGTTTTCTTCAATTTCTCCCAATATATCCAGGCAGTCTCCTTGAATTACATTATTTTCTTTCAATTTGTTTACCCCATATTTTCCATCAGGCTTTTTAAATCAATTCCTGTAGAACTTTTCAGATATTCCCAGGCATCGTCCCCAGAGTAATATTCTCCTCCGATTTCTTCATATAATTGTCTTATCTGTGCCTGTTTCCGAATAGCCTGTTCTCTATTCGGGTTAAAAAACATAAGTCGGATGGGTTTATATCCGGACTCCTTGATGATCTGGATTCTCTTTTGTTCTTTTTTTATGTGATCCCCATCAGTTGTTGCATCTTTCCACTTAATTTCAAATGCTTCCGAACCTATCAGACAGTCAATCTCTACTGTCCGTGGGCTGGAGTCAATAGTATTAGGAATCCTTACCTTAGATCTTGCACCAGGATATGTTTCCATAAGACAGCTTATTACTAATTCTTCTAACATAGAGCCTGCGTATTTATACAGAAAACGTCCTACATTCTGCTGAAAATCAATTTCGTATCCCTCTTCATCGGAAAACCCCAAAGCATGATACATCAGATAATGTTCCGTATTGTCACTTTCCATCTCTTTTTTTCGTTCTTCGATTTTCCTGTGCAGAGTCTCTTTATATTTCGAGATTATTTCTAATAAGTACTGTTTATCCATGGCAAAGTTCTCCAATTCATAGAATATGGTATCTGTCGCAGCAAAACTGTTATAACTATAATAGCACAATAAACGCTGACTATCAACGTGAATAATTACCGATCAGGGATTTTAGGTGAAATTCCATTTCAGTCGAAAAGGTTTAAAAGAAAAAACAAATGACACGTTTGACAGGGTAAAATTAGAAAGAACTTCTCCTTGTCTTAACTCTTCCAATGCATTACACATATTGATCTGCCTTTCTGCTCCAATTCCAAAGCATGATCTATCAGCTTCTAATATGGCTGAAAGCTTTTCACACATTGTTGATGATTTTTCAGCTTGCCATTAACTAAAAACAGAACCGGGTTCCGATTTATTGTTCCAATAAAAAAATACAGACACGAGTGTTGAAATCTATTTTTGCTAATCCGACACCGTCAATTTTTCAGACAGATCCTCTGGATATTTTAGGAGTTTCATTATGTATCGTTGCTTATTACAATCAGCGTAAAACCAGAAGAATTTTTCAATACAGCAACAGGTTTATTTGCAATAACTGCCTATTTTTACTACGATTGTCAGCAATTATCCACTTATAAATCATAAAATCCGGATATTCCTCAAGTCTGAAATCAATTCCCCATACGAAATTTTCTCCAAAATCAACCTGTCCACCACCCAAAGGGGAACTATAATCATGACAAAGATTAAAAACACAAAGAAGGGCATGGCAAAAAAGACATTAAGTATGTCACTTGTTGTTGCAATGCTTGCTACTTCTAATGTGCCGGTATGGGCTGCTGAGTTCAGCGATGGTTCTGATGCTGCTGTAGCTGCAGAAGCTCCAGCTGTTGATACTGCTGATGAATTCACAGATGCTGCTGAAACAGAAGCTCCGGCTGTTGATACAACAGCAGATGCAGATGCTGCAACAGAAACATCTATTTCAAACCCAAAATCAACACTTGCACTTCAGGAAAGTGGATGGGCAAACAAAATTACTGTTTCCGGTAATTTAACTGACAAAGATGGACATCAGATCAACGAATTTGGATACAAATGGGTTGTTGGTGGTTTGACCGGAAACAGAGCCGGTGTTGATTACGGATGGTCAACAAACGGAACTGTTCCGGCATACTCTGTAACAGCAAATGATATTGGAAAATCTGTTGAATTACAGATCTTTGAATACTCAAGCACAGTAATCGGAAACGATTCTTATGTTGCAAAAACAAACGCTGTGACTGTATCTAAAACAAATGTTGATTTAAACAGCAGAGACAGCAAATTGACCGTTGAAATTGGCGGAAAAGAAATTCAGCATGTATTAACTTACACAGGTAAAACTCAGTACTATAATGAACTGGGCGGCGGTGCAAGAGCATATGCAAATTTTGATAACACTACTCTGTCCTATGCGGATTTTGATTTCACAACAACTATTAAAGAAGGTAATGGTATAGATGCAGGTTCTGTATATACAGTTACAGCAACACCTAAGGATGCTTCCAAATATACAGGAACTCTGAACTATGATTATAAGATTACTAAAAAAGATGCAGTAGAATCCGATTTCTCTGTATCTGTTCCTGAAAAATCTTATGAATATACCGGTAATATGATTACACCTTCAGCATCTGACGTAAAAGTAAAAGATGTTTTAAAAGGTGTCGACTTAGATTCAACTAAGGTAATTAAAGATATAAAAAGCCCCTATATAGGTGTGGGAAATGGTTGTAGAGCATATGTTACATTAAATAACGTGCCAAACTATACAGAATCTTCTGTAGAAAAATTAGCCTATCCTATAGGTTCCTATAACATTGTTAAACGTAATCTTGCTAACTGTGAAATCAAAATCGATACAATTGCTTATGATGGCAAAGTATTAAAGGATAATGATTCCAGAATGAAAGACGCAGTTCATTTCTTTGATAAAACAACTGGAGAAGAATTAAATCTGGAATTTGGCAAGGATTATACTGTTCATGTAGCTGGAACACCTGTAGATGGTACTAAAGATTACAATGTAGAAATCAAAGCAGCCGGTCTTAACACCACAGGATATCAGGCTCTCAGCTTTACTCTTGGAAATGAGACCTTTGCTCATGAAGGATATGTTTTAACAGATGCTGCAAAAACATATCTGGAGAAAGCCGTATCTTATACAGGAAAAGATGTAACAAAGGATCTTTCAAAGATTGAATTTTATAAAGGTAAAAACAAGTTATCTCCTGAGAACTACGAAGTAACTGTAACCGGTTTAGATGCAGGTAAAAAAGCAGGTAAAGTGGTTATCAAAGGACTTAACAGCTATGCTGGATGCGAAGAAGTATATTACTTCAATATTGATGCTGCAGTAGTCAATGCAACAAATGTTGCAAAAAAAGTTATCTTCAATAAGGGATATACAAACGCTTCTCAGTATGCTCCGACAGTAACAGTAACAGCTAAGAGCACAGATGGAACAACTTCCTTCACACTGAAGCCTGAAGATTATACTGTTGAGTATATGTTTGATACTACAAACATGATTGGTGAGAACATTCTTACTAAAATTCAGATTACAAATAAAAACTTTAAGGGTGGACAGACAGTATTTACAGGTCTGAAAACACTTATTTCAAAGAGAGATCTTTCCAAGTGCACAGTAACTGTTGAACCAGCTTCCTATACATATACAGGTGCTGTTGTAAAACCAACTCTTAAAGTTATGGATGGAAATGAGCCATTAACTGAAGGCGTTGATTATGATGTTGTTTCCTACAAGAATGCAAAAGATGTAGGCACAGCTACAGTAGTTCTTAAAGGACATGGTGATAATACAAATCCTGCAAATGGTATTTACGATACAGATACTACATTATCTGCTAACTATGAGATTACAGCTGCTAACGCTGCAGATGTAAAAGTTGAATGGGCAGAAGGAAACACAGGTATCACTTACACAGGAAGTGTTATCAAACCTACTAAATTCAAAGTTACATTAAATGGAAATGATGTTACAAAACAGTTTGATTTTGAATATCCAAATACTAATGTAAACGTTGGCAAAGGTCATGTAATTCTGAAACCTGTAAGTGGAAATAAAAACTTCACAGGCACAAAGGATGCTGAATTTGATATCGTTGCAAGAGAACTGACAGGTACATTAAAGGTATATGATGAAAAGGGTCAGCAGTATACTGTAGACAGACATGGATATTTAAGAGATATGTATGGTGATGTTGTTTACTTTGCATATGATGGAAAAGAACATACATTTACAAAAGCAGAATTCATTCCGGATGCCGGTAATCCATATTCCAAATTTGTAACTGCTGATGATTATGAAATTGTATATGTTGACAATATTTATGGTCAGGTACGCAATGCTGAAGATGTTCTTGAGGACGGCAATGGATATGCCTATATTGCTGTAATCGGAAAAGGAAACTTTACAGGTGGAAGCCAGATTGTTAACAGTGCAAATGAAAAAATCCAGGTTGTTAATGGTGCTGCATATAAATTTAAAATTAAGAAATATGACATTCTGAAACAGCACGTAACTGTTGAAGATGGCGAATATGCTGCAGGACAGCCAGTAAGACCGAACGTTACTGTAACTGTTGGTGGAAAGACACTTGTTGAAAATCAGGATTACAAACTTCTTTACAATGCAATCTCTGATCTGACAAATGGCAAGACAATGACAGTAGAAGTTGTCGGAATCAACGGATACAAAGGCTCTGTAACAGAAAAATGGGGCGTTGTTAAGAAAGACATGGCAAATACTCAGGTCGTTCTTAATAAATCCACTTATAAGAAGAACGAAACTCCAACTGTAACTGTTTACAACTCTGGAAAAGTAGTTGATGCATCTGAATATACTGTGGAATATGCTGACGACTCCTTAACAGTAAAAGCAAATAAAGATTCCAAATATTATGCAGGATCACAGACAGTAAAAGTTATTCGTGAGAATGAGGCATCTATTGGTGCACCGGTTATCACTAATGTTCGTGTAACAGGTAACAAGGCTACTGTTGTTCTTGGCGGAGATGCTGCAAATGCTTCCGGTTATGATTATGTAATCTCCACAGACCGTGACTGCATCACAAATAAAGATTATACTTCTATCAGCAAGAACCAGGTAAGCACTTCTACTACATTTAAATATACACAGCAGGGAACATATTACGCATACTGCCACGCTTGGACACGTGATGAGAATGGTAAGAAAGTATTTGGAGAATGGTCTAATGCTTATCCATTCTATGTAACATCAATCACACCAGATGCTCCGGTGATCACAAACGTAAAAGTAAGTGGATCTACTATCAAAGTAACATACAAAGCAGCTGCAAACGCAACTGGTTACGACGTAGTACTTGGAACATCTTCCAAGAAAGAAAACGGTGAGACTCGTCCATACCACTATGGCAATCACAAAGTACTGAACCTTAAAGAAGGTACAGTAACAGCAACATTCAAGAACGTACCAAAGGGAACATGGGTAGTTGGAATGCATGCATTCAACAGAACATCCGAAGACGGAAAGAAAGTCTTCAGCCCATGGTCAAACCTGAAAAAGGCTACTGTTAAATAATCCATTTGGGTAATTAATACAGATTCCTAAAAAGAAGGCTCCGGTCATTATAACCGGAGCTCTTCTTTTTGTCATAAAATAGTACGAAAATGTAATAAAAAGAGGATTCAGATAGACCTTGTCGCTAATGACATAAGCTTTTTCTGAATCCTCTTTTTATACATTTTCTGAATTATTTCACTTCTACTAACTCAATTTTAAAGTTAAGTTCTTTTCCTGCCATTTCGTGGTTTGCATCAAATGTGATGTTTTTTTCATCCTTAGCTGTCACTTTAACAGGGAATGGCTGACCGAACTGGTTTGACAGGTATACCTGCTGGCCAACTGTCAGGTCTTCGGAACCTGGGAGCTGGGCGATTTCCATAGTGAAGATAGCGTTTGGATCTGCCATACCGTATGCTTCTTCAGGCATAAGGTGAACATCAATGATCTGACCAACTTCCATGTCAGCTACAGCAGCATCAAACCCTCTGATCATCTGGCCTGCACCGCAGATGAATTCCAGCGGTTCGCCACGGTCGTAAGAAGAATCAAACTGTGTTCCGTCATTGAAAGTTCCTCTGTAATGTGTGCGGCAGGTTTTTCCTACATTGCGTCCTGTAAGCTGTGGCTGTGATCCGCCACATCCACCGCAGCCGCCACCGCAGCTGTCTCCACAGGAGTGTCCCTCCTCATGGCTGCCGCAGGAATGACCTTCTTCATGATGGTGATGGTCGCAGTTAGCTCCGGAAGATACTAATTCGCCTTTTAAATAACTTTCAACTGCCTGGTCGGTATTTCCCTGGGCTCCGGCGCATAATTCGATTCCTGCCTCTGTGAGAGCTGTCTGAGCACCACCGCCGATACCACCGCAGATCAGAACATTTACACCCTGCTCAGCAAGCAGACCTGCAAGTGCACCATGTCCTGTACCGTTAGAACCGATCACTTCACTGGAAACTACTTTGTTGTCTTCCACTTCATAAACTTTAAAAGACTCTGTTTTTCCAAAATGCTGAAAAATCTCTCCATTATCGTATGTTACTGCAATTTTCATTTGAAAAATCCTCCAAATTATTTTTTATACCCATTCAGTCCAGTATAAACTGTCTGCGACATAAAAGCAAGGCTATTTGATTAGGTAATTCTCAATTCCATTTGCAATTCCCCGTACCATTTTTTTCTGATAAGAACTCTGCTGCATGCGACGGTCTTCGGAGGGATTGCTCATATATCCCATTTCGATAATCGTTGTCGGAACTTTACTCCAGTTATTTCCGGTCATAGAGTCCGTTTCCCAGACGTATTCTTTTCTGCATCCTGTAGCTGCCACATATGCATTGAGTACAGTCTCAGAGAGAGCTTTGTTTTTTCTGTACATAGATGAAATATAAGGACTGTTTCTGGTTGTACAGATAGTCAGTGCTCCACTGATAGAAGAATTATCACTTCCATTGGCATGGATACGGATATACGCATCTGCATTTGCCTTATTTGCCACTTTTGCGCGGTCAATACAACTGAGAGCTACTTTACTGTTGGTTCGGGTCATTATTACCTTAAACCCTCTTTTCTGAAGAAGAGTTCTTAACTGGAGACCGATACTCAGGTTAAGTTTATATTCCTCCACACCTGTAGCAACACCCTGAGTTCCGGAAGTATCTTTCTCCTTTAATTGACCGGAACCAGGACCAAGAGGCTCATAACCGCTGGCAACGACAGCAGAATGTCCCGGATCCAGTACAACAACAGGAGTCCAGACCCCCTTACTGTTAATCTTTCGTCCATTTACAGTCTGATTGATACGCATTCTTCCGGTCTGTTTGCCAAAATACCTGAAACGGTTATGAATACGATGCCACCCTGTAAGCATAGTACCGTCTGCAGCAAAACAGTAATAATACTTTCCGATTTTGTGCAGGTCTGTCAGCTTTTTGCCATTCTTATAATAGTATTTTTTTCCACCGTAGGTTTTCCATCCGGTGAAAGTACTGCTGACAGATACTGCCTGGACATCTGTAAAATCTACAGCAGGTAAAGCTGTGACCAGGAGAAGAATACACAAGAGCCAGATAAAACATGATTTTCTTTTCTTCATACATGATTTCCTTTCATATAGAGATATTTTAAGTGATGGTTCTGTATGTTGATTATATCATAAGATTATCTGGGGATGTGGGAAAAAGTTCCTAAAAAGAAAGACTCCGGTCGCAATGACCGGAGCTTTCTTTTTAGGAATCTGTATTAATTACCCAAATGGATTATTTAACAGTAGCTTTTTTCAGGTTTGACCATGGGCTGAAGACTTTTCTGTTGTTTTCAGATGTTCTGTTGAATGCATGCATTCCTACAGTCCATGTTCCTGCTGGTACGTTCTTGAATGTAGCGGTTACTGTACCTTCTTTGAGGTTCAGTACTTTATGATCGCCATAGTGGTATGGACGAGTCTCACCGTTTTCTTTCTTGGAGGATGTTCCAAGTACTACATCGTAACCAGTAGCGTTTGCTGCTGCTTTGTATGTTACTTTGATTGTAGAACCACTTACTTTTACGTTTGTGATTACTGGTGCATCTGGTGTAATTGCTGTTACTTTGAATTCTTTTCCTTCAGACCACTCACCAAATACTTTCTTTCCGTTTGCATCACGTGTCCAAGCGTGGCAGTATGCATAGTAAGTTCCCTTCTGTACATACTTGAACGGTGTGGATGTGCTTACCTGATTTTTGTTTACAGAAACATAGTTTTTGTTTGTGATGCAATCTTTATCTGTAGAGATTACATAATCATAACCAGCAGCGCCTTCTGCTTCACCGGAAAGGATAACTGTTGCTCTGTTTCCAACAACTTTGACATCGCTGATCATCGGAGCACCGACTTCCAGTTTTGCCTCTACGATCTTGAAGGTTACTTCTTTTGTTCCCTTATAGTTCTTTCCTTTGGCTGTAATGGTCACTGTACCATTTCCAACCTCTTTGTTCTCTCCATAAGATACGGTGTAATCTGCATCTGGTGTCAGTAATACATCACCATTCATTACTGTAACAGCTGGTGTGATCTGGCTGCCATTATAAGTCTTATCTTCAATAGCATTTACAGTAACATCTTTCAGGTCTTTCGCTACGATATTGTAGTTTACAGTAAGTGTATTATCTGCTTTTCCTTTTACACTATAATTCTTTGTATCAAGGATTGTGATGACAGCTTCACCCTTATCACCTACGTTTACACCGCTCTTATATTCAACTTTGTAATCTTTGCCTTCTTCCAGTTCTTTTCCGCTTACCGGATTCTTAACTGTGATCTTAGCTTCTGCAATCTTTCCACCTGCATATTCTGCATCTGCTGCTGTTGCGCATGCATTGGTAAGTTCTGCTGCCTTGATGTTGAATGGGAGACGGATCTCACCAGCGTAGTTGCCGATACCACGTGCCACTACATATGGTCCAGCATAATCTGCTGCATCAAGATTTTCTTTTCCTGTTGCTGTATAGCTGTTTACGTTGTTTACATAAACGATCTCGTAGTCTTTGCCTTCTTCCAGTTTCAGTGGACTTGGAGTAAACTTCACTTCCGGTTTGATCTCATTTCCTGTATAAACCTGATCAGCAATGACTTTCTTATCAAATTTACCGTTGATCAGCTCACCAACAATCTTGAAGGTTGTTGTAAGGGTTCCTTCATAGGATCCTTTACCTGTGATTGTGATTGTTGCAGTTCCTACATTCTTGTTATCCTTGTATTCTACTGTATAATCACGGCCTTCTTCCAGTTTATTGTTGTTTGCATCTACTACAGCGAATGTTGCTTTTACATCTTTTCCGTCATTGTACATTTCGTTTTTCAGTACGGAATCAGCTGCTGTATATCCGGAAAGGTCATTCTTTGTGCTTGGTTTATAGTTGTTTACAATCTTACCATCGGAGATGGATTTACTGGAGATTGCAAAGTTCTTCTGGAGTTTGTCTTTGTATCTTCCATTGATACCTTCTACTGTAACTGTTGCATTTCCTACAGAAACATTGTCTTTCCATGTAGCCTTGAAGTCTTTACCTTCTACTAATGTATAGGTTCCATCAGTGATCACAAGAGCTGGCTTGGAAGCACTTCCTGTCCATTTCTGTGCATCGATATCTGCAAATTTGATATCAGAAGATGTCAGGCTCTTAGCTGTAATGGACATGTTATAAGTTGCAGTTCCTACATAATCTCCATCATAGAAGTAATCACCTGTATCTTGGTTACGGCTCTGGTGTGCTTTTACAGTTACTTCGAAATGACCTTTGGAAGTGTCATCTTTGTCCGCATTAACCCATTTAATCCAATCGATATCAAAGTCTTTGCCGGCAACTAATTTTGTGCCTTTGTTTGCTATGGTCAGTGCAAGTTTATCAGCAGGCGCATAAACATCCTTTGCTGTGCTGTTAGTTGCAAGAGCATTGAATATAATCGGAGCACTGGTTTCACTTGTTACTTCACTACTGATATTGCACTGTTCAATATTAAAGTAGAAAGTTCTTTCCCCTTTGTATTTACCAATCATCTTGATGGTAACGCTTGGAGCAGGACTATTGTTATACTGACCTGCATGAAGGTTGTTGTTGTATGTAACAGTATAGTCATGTCCGGCTACTAATGTTTCAATACCCCAGGAATAATCACCTTCATCATAAATATCAGCAGTATGATGTTTCAGAGATTTTAAGCCATCAAATGTGATATCAGAGCCAGTAAATGTTTCACCTTTACCTGCGGTCTTATCAAGAGCTACTTTGGTAAGAGTAGAACCATTTTCCATATATACATCACCAGTGATAGCACTTGCAATCTCACCTAAGAATGCATTTCCTCTGGTAATGTCAGAATCAGGAATTTTAGTTGTATCATTAAAGATATCATCTGCTTCAGCTGTAACATCTACTGTCAGGGTACCATAGAAGTTCTGACCAGCCTTGAAGTTTGTAGCGGAAGCTGCTGTACCAACTACTTTTAATGTAACTTTTTCACCTGGAATAATATTCTTATTTGCTACTTTAATAGTATAGTTATTTGTATCAGATAAGTCAATTTTTCTTCCGTCTGCTGTCTTATAATATACTTTTACGTATTTTGCAAGTTTTGCAGGATTTTTTAAAGTCTCTACTGGAATAATAGTTTCGGATACTTTTACTTCACATTTACTTTCCAGATTTTCCGGTACTACATTGATTTTTGTAGCAGCTGTACTTGTAGTTGCTGTTCCCTGATATACGCCTGTACCTGTAATAGAAACAGCAGCACCATTTGGAGCACCATTGATCTCAGGCTGTTTTTCATATGCAGTTACATTTGGTGTAAGCTTATCTACAGTATAGTCTGTTCCTGCTACTAATGTCTTGTCTCCAAGAACTACCTTAGATACCTCTGGTGTAATTCCTTCTGGATTATATGTGTAAACGTTCTTTCCTAATGTAATCTGAGCCTGTGCGATATCAGTCATTTTGTTAGAAACGTTGATAATCTTTTTGCCTGTATATGGGCTTGCAAGTACAACGGATACTTCTTGTACACCAGCTTTATCAACATTAAATCCTGTTACGGAATACTGAGTACCATTAGTTAACTTCTGACCTTTTACAGTTACAGTCATACCATTTAATTCAGTATCTGTGATAGTTTTATCTGTAGAAATAGTTGTTCCATCTGCTTTTGCAAGGACAATATCATTGACACTTACTGACTGTGGCTGAACTGCTGCATAAGCACTGTAAGTTGTTTTTTCCTCATTAGTCTTGTTTTTGTAAGTAACTTTTACACGAATAAGATAATCTTTTCCATCGTTGTTAGTTCCGTATTTTACTAAACTCTGATCTGGTGTGAAATTCTGAGCTGTAGCACCAGTGATGTCTTTCCAATTTATTGTGTTGTCTGCATTAACAGAATCACTCTTTTCGCATTTCTGCCACTGATAGCTTACGACATTGCCAAGGTTTGTGTCGAGGTTTGCCTTTAATTCAGTTCCCCACTGACCATCCCATGCAGCATCTTTAGCTGTTGTAATAGTAGCATTTGTATTGTTTAATGTTCCTTTGGCATCGGATACATTGAACGCAAATTTATCAGATCCATTCCATGTGTAACCATTAAATACAAGTTTTGCTTTCTGGTTTCCATTTGCATCTGGATCACCAATAAGGAATACAACAAAGTCTTTTCCATATTCCAAATTTCTCATATCAGTATCTGCATCTAAGTCAAGACCTGAAGCAAAAATATTTTTTGAATTCAAAATTGGTGTAACAGAATCGCCATCCTTGTCAACATATCGGGATGCTAAAGTAGCATCTTTAGTTAAATCTTCAAATTTTACAGTGATATCATTATTTGCGTTTTTAAATGTATTTGAACCAACTGTTAAATTCAACTGATCCATACTGTAAGCTACAGGAACATACGCTTCGTTGTCTGCAGTTAAGTATGTATCAACACAATGTGCATAAGTGTCACTATCATCAGCAACGAGATAATCATATTCATCTGTAATTTCTACAGTAATTTTGCAGTCAATATCATCTTTAGTTAATGTATATGTTGAACTTATTGCATTCTCAATATCCACACCATTTCTTTTCCACTGATACTTTAACGGTTTTTTATTCTTTTTAAGCTTGCCCTGATTTCCTTCACCAGTAATGATGTCTGTTCGAGGAGATACTGAACTAATGGCTTCCATAGGAGTTACAGCAGTTAAAGTATTTCCGACTCCCGCCTCTCCAGTCCAAACATTATCTCCGTTTGCACCGTCAATACTATTTGGCGTAAAATTACTGGATATCTCAACAGTACCTATCTGTTTAGTGCCTGCTTCCAAAGTGGTAGATGTAGCAGCTTCTACTGTTCCATCATCAACTGTTGGAGTTTCAGTAACATCATCAGAGAATGCTTCAGCAGTTGGAGCTTCAGTAGCTACAGCAGCATCTGTACCATCGCTGAACTCAGCAGCCCATACCGGCACATTAGAAGTAGCAAGCATTGCAACAACAAGTGACATACTTAATGTCTTTTTTGCCATGCCCTTCTTTGTGTTTTTAATCTTTGTCATGATTATAGTTCCCCTTTGGGTGGTGGACAGGTTAATTTTTGATTAAAAAGCACATTCTCTGATTAGAAATTCATGCACAACCCTGAAAAAATAGTTATTTATAACTGCCTTTTTTACGCATTAGAGCGGTATTTTTGTAGTTATATGTTCTTTTACAGCCGACAGAAGGAGAAAAAAGAACAGATCAAACAATCCGACTCTGTACTTTTCAGATTTTTAATAATTTTTATAGTTCCTTTCGTGGAAACAAGGTAATAATTATGCTATATTGATAACAGAAATAAATCAACGGGAGGTGCTGGATACGGCGGAAAAAAATAAGATCAAACCGGATACCATACTGAAGAACTTCTGGAGAGACAACAGACATTTTGCGGATCTGTTCAATGCAGTATTTTTTAACGGGGAACAGGTGCTGAAGCCGCAGGATCTTACAGAAGCAGATACGGATGTTTCCTCCATGCTGAAATTTAACGGTCATGCGGAAACAGTACAGAAGATCCTGGATGTTGTAAAGAAGACGGCATATGGTGTGGACTTTGTTCTCTGGGGACTGGAAAATCAGGCAAAGATCCACTATGCGATGCCGCTGCGCCATATGGTCGGAGATGCGTTTTCTTACATGAAAGAATATGATGAGATTGCAGCAGTAAATAAGAAAAACGGGGATTTCCATTCAGCGGATGAATTCCTGTCAGGTTTTAAGAAGACCGATCGGCTGCATCCGGTAATCAGTTTGTGTGTATACTATGGAGAAAGTGAATGGGATGGTCCGTTTTCCCTGAAGGATATGCTGGAGATTCCTGAAAAGATAGAACCACTGGTATCTGATTACCATATGAACCTGGTACAGGTAAGATCAAGTGGAGGGCTGTGTTTTAGCGATCCGGATGTAAATATGGTGTTTGACGTGAGCCGCTTGATCTATGCCAGGGATTATACAAAGATCAATGAAGTTTACAGGGATCATAATATTCCGGCAGATCTTGGACTTGTGATAGGAGCCATTACAGAATCACAGAAGCTGATCGATCATGCTTTGGAATTGGAGCAGAAAGGAGGGCAGATTAATATGTGTAATGCATTGGAAGAGTTAAGGCAGGAAGGTGTCGAGGAAGGAAGAAAAGAAGGCATTCGTGCGACTGTAAGAACCTGCAGGAATTTTAATATCAGTGAGACAGATACAGTCAGAAATATCATGAATGAATTTTCCCTGTCACAGGAAGAGGCTGTCAATTATGTAAAAAAATACTGGTAAATGGAAAACTCTATCAGGAAGAGCCTTAACAATGCGTAAAAAGTTTTCAGCCATATCAGAGAGATATGGCTGAAGATGTTTTTTCTTCGTTTCCGAAGATGTGAAAGCGAGAAGAACTATCGGCCGGAGTCTGCTTTTGCCTGTTGTATCTGCCACGTTCTATATGCAAAATACCGCATATAAAGGCACGATCTGATAAGCTTCTTTTTGCCTGAAGTCTTCGGCAGAGATTAAATACATTTGCGTGGGTGCAGGAGAGAGAGAAGATTTATTCAGCTGCATAAGGTTCCTGCATTTCTGATGTGGGGTGGTGCGGTAGTCTATGGCAATAAAATGACTGTTTTTGGACAGTAAAAAGGGAACTTCCGCCTGGTTGCCGCTGGACCAGTAGGAGAGGGTATAGCCATTCCGGATAAAGTGCTGTGCCAGAAAGGTTTCGATACAGGCTGTACCGGCGGTGGTTTCTTCTCCTGACAGAAGTTGGAAGGCAGGGATTTTCAGTATGCATGAGCATAATCCGGTGTCAACAGGATACAGATGTAAGGAGGTTTCCGAAGGTCTGCTGCAGACAGCTGTCTGGCAGGGAATGGCAAGTCCGGCGCTGATCAGCCACTGCAGGGGTTCATGATAGACTTTGGCAGTAGCACCTTTTGCAATGCGGGTGTACTGGAATTTACGGCTGGTTCTGCCGAGTTGTGCAGGGATCGAGAGCCAGGCATTGCGGCAGTGGCGGGCGGTTCCTTTTGGAGCCAGAGCAGTAATATCGCTGAGAAAAAGATTAAGGAGCTTTTGCTGGGTGTCAGGTACCAGCAGGAGCTTCTTTTCTTTTTTGTATTCCATAATGGCAGCAGGCATTCCGCCGATGATCAGATAGAGACGGAACTGTGACAGGGCTTTTTCGTGGAGTTTCTTTCCCATTGAGCTGAAATCGGAGAAATGATTGCGGATTTCTCTTGTAAGGGCAAACTCAGCATTGGCCCACAGAAATTCTTCAAAATCCAGTGGATACAGAGTCAGGATATCAAAGTCGTGGACGGAGAAAGAATCAGAGTTAACCACACCTTTATAGATAGAGGCAATGTGATATTGTGGAAAGTCCAGGGCAATAGAGGTAAGAAGTGTGGAAATCTGAGGAATGCACTGGATATTGTCAAGAATCAGAAGGGAAGAGGCAGGGCGCAGTGGTTTTCCTGCACAGGTTTCCAGAAAAAGCAGTACTTCCTGTGGATCATGTGGAACAGACAGATAGTCTGTAGCAGAGCGGTCTGTTTCCAGATTGATGTAGAGTGTATGTTCGTATTGCTTATTTCCGAAGTCCATAAGCAGCCAGGTCTTGCCTGTCTGGCGAAGCCCCTGGAGGATTAAAGGTTTGCGGCCGGGATTTTTTTTCCAGTATATCAGGGAATCGGTACATTTTCTTCTCATATGGGAAATCTCCTTTTAGTTGGTGACACAGGTATAGAGTGAACGGTAACGGTACAGGACAGTTATAAATGATCAGCAGAGGAACGAGTTGATTGTAGAGGAATGTTTATGACATCATTATACAATGGAACTGTCGGAAAAATCTATACATAAAGATAGAAAAAAGTCGATTTACACATTTTTAAATATTTGTTATCGTAATTGTATAGACAAAATGTAATCGCTCAGGTTTTTCTTCCCGGAGGAGGAATTGTTGAATGGTTACAGTGCCGGTTACTGTTTATTCTGTGCATTGCAAGACGTGTTGCGGAATGCAGGGTGAACGGTAACAACATTGCCCGGCAAAACAACAATTATTTCATTTCATAAAGGAGGATCCCTATGAAGAGAATCAATGCAATCTACGCAAGGCAGTCAGTGGACAGAGCAGATAGTATTTCTATTGAAAGTCAGATCGAGTTCTGCAAGTACGAGTTAAAGGGTGGAAGTTTCAAAGAGTACAAGGATAAGGGTTACAGCGGCAAGAATACAGTCAGACCACAGCTTCAGCAGCTTCTGACAGATATCCGCAGAGGGGAAGTGGAGAAAGTGATCGTGTATAAGCTGGACCGGATCAGCCGTTCTATTCTGGATTTTTCCAATATGATGAATCTGTTTCAGCAGTATCAGGTGGAATTTGTCTCTTCTACAGAGAAATTTGATACTTCGACACCTATGGGACGGGCAATGTTAAATATCTGCATTGTGTTTGCGCAGCTGGAACGTGAGACTATTCAGAAGCGTGTCAGCGATGCATATTATTCCAGAAGTCAGAAAGGTTTTCGCATGGGCGGCAAGCCTCCTTATGGTTATCGGCTTGAGGAGATCCTGATGGAAGGAATCCATACAAAGAAGCTTGTGGAAGAACCCGGGGAAGCGGCAATTGTGCGGGAAATTTTTGATATGTACGAACAACCGGACACTTCTTATGGGGATATCACCAGATATTATGCGGAAAAGGGAGTGCAGTTCTACGGAAAGGAACTGATACGTTCCATGTTGGCCCAGCTTCTGAGAAATCCGGTATATGTGCGGGCTGATATGGATGTGTATCGTTTTTTCAGGAGTCATGGAACCAATATAGTAAGCAGTCTGGAGCAGTTTGACGGGATTCATGGATGTTATCTTTATCAGGGGCGGGATGCGCAGACAGATAAGCTGCAGAATCTTAAGGGACATATGTTGGTGGTGGCACCTCATGAGGGGCTTGTGTCTTCGGAGCAGTGGCTGAACTGCAGGATCAAGCTTATGAGAAATAAAACGATTCAGGCCAACCGAAAAGCTGTGAATACATGGCTGGCAGGGAAAGTGAAATGTGGCAATTGCGGATACGCACTTATGAGTATTAAAATACAGTCCGGTAAACAGTACCTGAGATGTACGAAGCGTCTGAACAACAAAGCCTGCCCGGGGTGCGGGAAGGTTTATACTGAAGATGTGGAGAATTATGTATATAAAGAGATGGTACGTAAGCTGCGCGAAGGACAGTCTCCTGCCGCTTATACGAAGTTAAAGGAAAATCCGCAGGTAAAGCAGATTTACAGGGAGATTGAGGAAATGGAAAAGGAGATTTCTCTGCTTGTGGATTCTCTGGCAGGTGCCGGAGAAACACTGACAGATTATATCAATCAGAGAGTGGAAGAAATAGACCAGATGCATCAGTTAAAGCTGGAGAAATTATCGGTGCTTGCGGAGAATCATGCGACACCGGAGCAGATGGAAAAGGTAGCATCTAATATAAGTCTGTGGGGAGAGATTGATTTTGAGGAGAAGAGGTTTACAGTTGATAAGATGATCAGGTCACTTAAGGTATTTCCCGGATCAGTCCAGATACAATGGAAATTCTGATATATAACAGTCCGGCAGAGCGTAAATTTTTGTCTTTACGCTCTGGTGATGGTCTTATTATTTTTCGGTCAGTGGTTTGTTCTTTATAAGCATTTTGCGAATTACGTTTTGCGTATATTCTCCGACATGCCTCTTATCTTCTTTGCTCAGTTCATCCGGATAGATCGGCTTACCGTATTCTACTACAACTCTTGCAGGAGATATCTTCGGGAAGTGTGCCTCGAAAATGTTGGCTGAATTGCTGATCGCAATTGGGATGATCGGGCATTTGGCCTTGGTAGCGATTTTGAAGCTTCCTTCATGGAAGGGAAGCATGTCCAGCTCATCTTTATTTCTGTTTCGGGTTCCTTCCGGGAAAATACAGATGGAAATTCCGGATTTTACTTTGTCTACTGCGGTCAGGATCGTTTTGAGTCCCTGTTTGATGTCTTTCCTGTCAAGGAAGAGACAGTGGAGATAACGCATCCATGTGGAAAGAAGAGGGATTTTCTCCATCTCTTTTTTGGCAATGTAGCCTGTACGGATCGGACAGCGGGAGTAAGTAAGAAGTATGTCGAAGTAGCTTCTGTGGTTGCCGATATAAAGTACAGGTGTGTCCTTTGGCACATTTTCTTCTCCGATCACAGTAATTTTTGCACCGGTGATCTTAAGGATAAATCGGAATACTGCCTGGATGATCCTAAGGGAGCTGATATCCTTTTTTTCAGGAGAAAATCTGCCGATGATCCATTCGACCAGCAGGATGGGGATGGACAGGATCAGGTATCCGATCACAACAATACAGACGAGGATAAATCGTATCATTCGTTAATTCCTTTCCGGGCATTATATAATGCTGATGCCCATATATAAGTATAGAAGTTATTATAAGGAATTATGAGATATCCTGCAAGAAATAAATTATGGTATAACGATTTTTTGGCGTTAAATAAATCATTCCGGACGGGATTCTTTCCTGCAGAAAAGCAGTTACTGTCAGATATATAGCATAGAGTATGGTAATAACAGGGCTGTATCCGGCATAGAATATTTAGCGAAGAATGAGCAGGGGTGCATTATGGGCAAAAGGACAGGAGGACTGCTCTGTGTGTTGCTGTTGGCTCTTTTGCCGGCGGGCTGTCAGTTTATCAGGATTGAGGAGGGCGAACGTACACCTCTGGAATATACGATCGTAAAGCAGGAGGAAATTCCGGAAGAGATTTCAGAACTGATGGAACAGAAGAAAAAGAATGTATTTCAGATGACTTATCAGGTGGGAGATATAAGATATCTGATGAAGGGATATGGAGAGCAGCTTACAGGAGGGTACAGTATTCAGGTGGAGGAGGTTTCCGAATCAGAGAACGCAGTATTCTGCAAGACAAGGCTGATAGGTCCGGAGAAAGCGGATGCAGGCAGTGAACCGTCTTATCCCTGTATTGTCCTGAAAATTAGAGAAACAGAGAAACCGATAGAATTTTTGGGTTTTATCATAAAGTAAACAGAGAAAGGAAGGAAGCAGGTTGGAATTAAAAAAAGAAAGTATTCAGATGCTGCGGATCAAAAACAAAGCGGCAGCGCAGGCGACTTTTGACGAGGACTATAATGTGCCCGATGTGAAACCGGATATCGGGAGACTGGTGCAGAGCAAAGCGGATGTTTCCATGGAGGAAGTGAGGCTGAGTGAAGGAAGAGCGCTTCTTAAAGGGACATTAAATGCAGATTTGCTTTATGTGGGGGAAAAAGAGGGCAGGATTTACAGCCTTTCTGCGAAGCTTCCGCTGGATGAGATGATTAATCTGGAGGGAATCGAAGGGGGAGATAAGCTGTGTCTGAAATGGGAGATTGAGGATCTCAGTGTTCATATGATCCATTCCAGAAAACTGAATATTAAAGCAATTGTAACTTTTTATGCAGTGGTAGATGAACTGGCAGTCGTTGAACTTCCGGTTTCCGCAGAGGATCAGGAAGTCTCTGTGAAAACGGAGAAAATCCGGCTTATGAGTCTTCGTGTACATAAAAAAGATACTCTGCGCATTAAGGATGATATTACTCTTGCGTCAAACAGACCGAATGTAGAAAACCTTCTGTGGTATATGGCTGAACCGAGGAATCTGGATCTGCGGCCGGGAGAGAACAAACTCCGGGTGAAAGGAGAGCTTGCAGTTTTTCTTCTGTATACAGGGTATGAAGAGGAGAATCCACCTCAGTGGCTGGAGTATACCATGCCTTTTTCCAATGAGATGGAATGCAGTGGCTGTATGGAAGATCTGATTCCACATATTGAGGTGTCTCTTCTTCATCAGGGGATAGAGGTAAAGCCTGATCCGGATGGTGAAGAACGTATCCTGCAGGTGGATGTGGTACTGGAATTAAATATGAAAATGTACAGGGAAGAGGAGCATGAACTTCTTCTTGATGCATACAGCCCACACAAAGAATGTGTTCTTCATCGGAAAAAGGAAATGTTGGAAAGTCTTCTGGTACGGAATTTTTCCAGGTGTCGTCTGACAGACCGGATAGAAGTTAAGGAGAGTCAGGGAAAAGTTTTGCAGCTTTGCCACAGCAGCGGTAAGGTAAAAGTAGATAAGACTAGGATTACGGATAAGGGAATTGTGGCAGAAGGAATTGTGGCACTCAAGATCCTGTATATTATTGGAAATGATGAAATGCCGTTTTATTCTATGGATGCCATGCTTCCGTTTACCCATCTGATCGAGGCAGAAGAGATCGGGAAGGATTGCACATATTTACTTCAGGCTGACCTTGAACAGCTTTCCACTGCAATGGCAGATGGGGATGAGATTGAAGTCAAGGCGGCGGTGGGACTGAATGTGCTTGTGTTCAGACAGTGGGAAGAGCAGCTTATTGAATCTGTGGAAGAACAGCCGCTGGATCGTAAGAAACTGGAAAGTATGCCGGGAATTACGGTCTATATTGTAAAGGCCGGAGATACCCTGTGGGATATTGCAAAGAAATTTTATACAACTGTGGATGAGATTTCGGGTGTGAACAGTCTTACGGAAAAAGAGGTAAAGCCGGGGCAGTCGTTAATTCTTGTCAGGCAGGGATGATAATGAAAAAAATTTCCGGAAAAAATGAAAACTCCTATATTGAAAACTAAAAAAAAATGATTTAAAATATGCGCAAAGAGTTTTATTGTATACAAAGTACAAATATAATTGCGAAAGTACAGTTATATACGGATGATATTGTTGGAAACGGAGGATTTTATGCGTTTACGTGCATTGGCGAAGATAAATCTGGGACTGGATATTCTCAGAAAGAGAGAGGATGGCTATCATGAAGTCCGGATGATCATGCAGACGATACAGATGTATGATGTTCTGGAGATGAAGAGGGTGAGGAAGCCGGGGATTTCCCTGTCTGTCAATTATTCCTATATTCCGAATGATGAACGAAATCTGGTGTATAAGGCGGCGAAGCTTCTGATGGATGAATTTCAGGTTAAGGGTGGTGTGGATATCCATCTTGATAAATTTATTCCTGTGGCAGCAGGTATGGCAGGCGGAAGCTCGGATGCGGCAGCTGCACTGGTGGGGATCAACCGGCTTTTTAAACTGGGACTGAGCCAGAAGGAACTGATGGATCGTGCTGTGAATATCGGGGCAGATGTTCCGTACTGTGTGATGAGAGGAACTGCCCTGGCAGAGGGGATCGGGGAGAAACTGACCAGGATCACTCAGGTGCCGGACTGTTTTGTACTGATCGGTAAGCCCGGAATCAATGTTTCCACCAAAGCTGCCTATGAGAGCCTTCAGCTGGATAAGATTTCTTCTCATCCGGATATTGACGGGATGATAGGAGATATAGAACGTGGAGATCTTCTGGCAATGACACAGAAGATGGGAAATGTTTTTGAGCCGGGAATTATAGAGAAATATCCTGTAATTGGCGAAATCAAAGCACTGATGGAGAGTCATGGTGCGTTAAAGGCGATGATGAGTGGAAGTGGTCCTACAGTGTTCGGAATCTTTGATGATCGTGAGAAGATGGAGGCGGCAGCAGAGGTTCTCAGAGAGAGCCGGCTGGCGAAGACGGTTTTTGCCACAGAAGTAACGAAATCAGGAGGGAATACAAATGACAAGTGATTTTTCAGTAAATATGAATGAATATCTTCCATTAAGGGATGTGGTTTTTAATACGCTGCGTCAGGCAATCCTGAAGGGCGAACTGAAACCTGGTGAGAGACTGATGGAGATTGCGCTGGCAGAGAGACTTGGCGTGAGCAGAACTCCTATCAGAGAGGCAATGCGTAAGCTGGAGCAGGAAGGTCTGGTAGTGATGATCCCGAGACGTGGTGCTCAGGTTGCAAATATCACAGAGAAGGATCTGAATGATGTTCTGGAGGTTCGTATTGCTCTTGAGAATGTAGCTATTGAGAAAGCATGTGCCCGTATGACTGAAGAAGAAATGAGGAGACTCTGGCTTGCTGCCAAGGAGTTTGAACATACGATCGCAGAGGGAAATCTTGTTAAGCTTGCGGAGGCTGACGTTGCATTCCATGAGGTTATTTATCAGGCTTCTGATAATAAGAGGCTGATCCAGGTACTCAACAATATGCGTGAGCAGATTTATCGTTATCGTGTGGAATATCTGAAAGAAGGTGAAACACGAGATGTTCTGGTGAAGGAACATGAGGAACTGACAAAGGCGATCAGAGAGCGCGACGTGGAACGCGCGAAACAGCTTTCTTTTCAGCATATCGAGAATCAGAGAATGGCTATCATGCGTTCTATTGAGGCTGAGGATGCAGAACGTGAGCGTGCAGAGAAAGAGAAATCCAGGGGACACAGATAAGAATGGTATAATATCTGAATATCGGGAAATTCTAAGAGAGGCAGGATGCCTCTCTTTTTTTGCGCATCCATGTGTGTATAAGTGAGTTTATGAATATTGCCGACTGGCAACAGATCTGTCTGGTACATCGAAAACGATATACCGGTATGAAACGAGGTGGGAAATTATTGAAGAAGCTGGAAGAATCCCGGAAAGTATCTGCAAATCTGAGGGAGAATGAGAAATATCTGCGAAGCAGACTGGAAAATTGCAGTGATATTCTGATCCGTCCCATGCGGCTGGGAGATAAACATAAGGTGGACTGCCTTATGGTCTATATAGAAGTTGCGGTTTCCAACATGATGCTGGATGATTCTGCTCTTGGAAAGATGATCAATCATTTCTGGGAGATTTCGCCGGAGGATATTCAGGAATTTGTCAGGCATAACAGTCTTGGAATCGCAGATGTAAAGAAACTGGAGAATCTTGACGAGTCCATAGATGCCATGCTTGCAGGGAATGCAGTGTTTTTCATAGATGGATATGACAAGGCGATGAAAATCTCCAGCAAAGGTTATCCATCCACAGGTGTGATGGAGGCAGAATCGGAAAAGGTGCTGCGGGGTTCCAGGGAAGGATTTTCGGACAGTGTGAAAAGTAACAGTGCACTGGTAAGAAAAAGGCTTCGTGATACCAGACTCAAGGTGGAAGAATATAAAATCGGTGTGCGCTCTCATACCTTAACGCAGGTGTTATACATGGATGACCTGGTACATGAGGGACTTCTGGAAGAAGTGAAGGAACGGCTGGAAGAATTTCAGATTGACGGAATCCTTGACAGCGGTATGCTTGAACAGCTGACAGAAGATGTGTGGTATTCTCCTTTTCCTCAGTATCAGACAACGGAACGTCCGGATCGTGCTGTGCAGGAAATCCTGAAAGGTAAGGTTGTGATTCTGTGTGATAATTCTCCGGAAGCATTGATCCTTCCGGGAAATTTTAGCAGTTTCATGGAGAGCAGCGAGGACTGGTATCACAGGTTCGAGATGGCTTCCTTTCTCAGAATACTGCGATATCTGGCTGTGATCATGGCGACTGTTCTGCCGGGACTTTACCTGGCAGTGATACGTTTCCATACACAGATTCTGCCATCTGCACTGATACTGTCTTTTGCGGAGGCGAGGGAAGGAGTGCCCTTTTCCAGTGTGGTGGAACTGATTTTTCTGGAACTGGCTTTTGAACTGATTCGGGAGGCTGGGGTGAGAGTTCCGGGATCTCTGGGAAATGCTATTGGCATTGTTGGCGGACTGGTGATCGGACAGGCAGCGGTAGAGGCAAATCTTGTGAGTCCGATCGTGGTGATGATCGTGGCGTTGACTGCGCTTGGATCTATGACTGTTCCAAATGAAGAGTTTGCAGCAGCATTTCGGCTGGTGAAGTATGGGTTTCTGATCCTGGGAGGTTATCTGGGAATTTACGGAATCGTGCTGGGAGTATATCTGGTTATAGGGCACCTGGCAGGCCTGATAAGTTTTGGTATTCCTTATCTGGTTCCTTTTATAAAGAAAGAACAGAAGGGCAGCAGAGGAGAAGGGGTTCTGAGAGTTCCACTGCGTAAGAGGGTATTACGACCGCTTTATGCAAGAGAGGAGCAGAAGATCCGTTTGAAGAGAAAGGAGTCCGGTTCATGAGATTTGCAGAGAATAACAGAATTTCCCACAGGCAGCTGTACAGGCAGATGATACTGGCATTACTGGCACCATTTATGCTCTGCGTTTTCGGAAAGGGTGGAATGAACGGAATCAGTGCAGTGGCGGGAATGATTTTTGCGCTGATACTGCTTGGATTTTATGTAATCTGGCTGATACGGCTGACACCTTCATTTGAAGATCCGGTAAAGTCTGCAGGTGCTTTTGCAGGAAGGCTGATCGGGATTTTTTTTCTGATCTATGTGTTGATGGCGGGAGGATATCTGCTGGCACTTCTCAGGAGGCTGGTTCCTGTAAAGCTGATCACAGGAGTATCCGGCCGATGGATTGCATTCTGGGCGGTTCTGGTATGTTCTGTCGGAACCTGCAAAGGTGTACAGAGAAGAGGAAGAATGGCGGAAGTATCAGGTGGTCTGCTTCTTGGCGGGATTATGATAATGATGATACTTTGTGTGCCACAGGCAAAAACGGAATATCTCATGGGAGGAATCCGGTGGGAGGAGCTTACAGTGAGAAATGTCAGTCAGTCTTTTTATGGAACTCTGTGTGCTTTCTCGCCGGTGGCATTGCTGCCGTTTCTGTTGGGAAATGTGGAGAAATACGGAAGTGCGGGAAAGACGGTGGCAGGAGGAATCCTGACACTTGGCGGGATTCTTATTGGAATGGAGCTTCTGCTTCCGGCAGTTCTGGGATATGACAGGGTAGCGGCGGAAAGTTATCCGGTTCTGCCTCTGCTGGCAGGCGCAGATCTTCCGGGAAATGTACTGGCCAGATTTGACATCCTGTGGATGGGATTTCTGCTTTACAGTCTGCTTTTTGCAATAGGGAGTCTGCTGTATTATGGAAATCAGATTATCGGGAAATCTCATCCTGGTAGGGGGAGGTTCTGGCTTCCGGCACTGGTTTTCCTGATTTCGCTTCTGGAAGAAGAGGGAAAAGGAATACTGGATTATTTTGGATGGTGTCTGGCGTATATTTTCGTTCCGGGAATTCTCATCTGTCAGTTTTATATGTTTATCAGAGGAAAGGGACACCGCAGGAAGCAGAGGAAAAGGGCAGTTGGTGTGGTGACCGGGATTTTGTCAGTCAGTCTTTTTATGAGCGGATGTGGTGCGGCTGTGGAACCGGAGAAGAGAATGTATCCTATGGCACTTGGCGTGGATGCCTCAGAAGAAGGAATCTGTCTTACCTATGGGATGCCGGATCTTTCTGAGAGTACGGGGCAGGGAAAAGAGGAAGAAGATGGCGGTTCCCGGGTTCTGCAGATCAGTGGTGCTGATTTCACCCGGATTGAAAAAATGTATGATCAGTCACAGGAAAAACTTCTTGATATGGGGCATCTGCAGGTCCTGGTCATGGGGAGAACACTGGTGGAGGACGGAAGATGGAGAATGGTGCTGGATTATCTGAAACAGGAGATTTTTGTGGGGGAAGATCTTTATGTGTTTGAGGCGGAGGACGCAGGGGAGATTCTGAACTGGCATGGGGAGGATAATTCATCAGCAGGAGAATATATTACAGGACTGATCCGAAACAGAATGTCAGGAGGAAATATTACGGCTGTGACACTCAGAGAGCTTTTCTATGAAAAATATAAAGAAGATAAAATCCTGCGACTTCCGATTGTGAAGATCAGAAATGGAAGTCTGGAAGTGGAAGTATAAATTAGGAAAATATTGGCATAATCCAAATATTAAAGTGCTGCCTGGAAATTCCATATAAAATAAGAAAATATATAGGAAAATAACAAAGGCAGATATGGTAACTGATAAGATATAACAGGAGAGAGGGACAATGATGAATAAAAAGAGTAAGAACAAAAAATTAAGAAGAAAACTGTCGTTTGTTCTGTTAGTGGCAGCTGTTGGTGTTCTTATGATGAGAGCAATGCCGGGAATGTCCGGGAAGATAGCAAAAATCGCTGAAAGCCGACAGGAACAGGCTGCAGTTACTGCATGGTGGGGGACATTGTACCCGAAATTCTGCTTCTCGCAGTTCCCTGAGGAAAATAAAGGACAGAAAGATGACATAAAGATATCCTTCTGGCTTGCACAGGCTCTTGATTGGTGATAGAATAGTGAGACAATCAATAGAGATGGAGAATAGAAATCAATGAAAATAGACAGAGAGGCACCGATAGGAGTATTTGATTCCGGTGTGGGAGGGCTGACTGTTGCGCGTGAGATCATGCGTAATCTTCCTTCAGAAAAAATCGTATATTTTGGTGATACGGCGAGAGTGCCTTACGGAAGTAAATCGAAGGAAACTATCATCCGGTATTCCCGGCAGATCATTCGTTTTCTTCAGCAGCAGCAGGTAAAGGCGATTGTGGTTGCATGTAATACAGCCAGCGCTTTTGCCCTGGATGCAGTGAGGGATGAGTTTGACATTCCCATCATTGGCGTGATAGAGCCGGGGGCTAAAGTGGCGGCTGCCCAGACCAGAAATAAGAGGGTAGGAATCATTGGTACTGTGGGAACTGTAGGAAGTGGGATACATGCAGAGTATCTGAAGCATCTGGATCCGGAGATCACTGTTTTCGGCAAAGCATGTCCGCTGTTTGTGCCACTGGTAGAAGAAGGGTGGCTTCATGATCCGGTGACTGATGAGGTCGCTGCCAGATATCTGAAGGAACTTCAGGATAAGCAGGTGGATACACTGATATTGGGATGTACTCATTATCCATTGCTTCGTTCCACCATCAGAAAGATCATGGGAGACGGAGTATGTCTGGTGAATCCGGCTTATGAAACCGCACTGGAGCTGGGAAGGCTTCTGGAGGAAAAAGGACTTGCCGGTGAAGGTACAGAGAAGAATGAATTTCCGTATCGCTTCTATGTGAGTGATCTGGCAGATGAGTTTAAGGCATTTGCCAATTCGATTCTTCCATATGATGTGGAGATGACGAAAAAAATAGATATTGAGAAGTATTAAAAACAGCAGATTGCTGAATGGTTATAATATAGATACATAAAAACAGGTTTTGAACAGTATAAAAACAGGAGTATGAGAAGAATGGATAAAGAAGTGCTGATTCATGTAAGGGGACTTCAGACAATGGATGCAGACGGTGAACAGGAACCTCTGGAGATTGTTGTACCGGGACAGTATTATTTCCGGAACGGAAGTCATTATCTGCGCTATGAGGAAGTCATGGAGGATTTTGCAGAACCTACCGTCAATTACATAAAAATTTCCCGGAAGGGAATGGAGGTTCGCAAGAAAGGTGTGGTCAATGTTCATATGGTTTTTGAACAGGGTAAGAAGAATATGACTTACTATACCACTCCCTATGGAACCATTGAAATGGGGATTGCGGCGACGAATCTGAATCTGCAGGAGAGTGATGGCGGTCTTGATATGAAAGTGGATTATGCGCTTGATATGAACCAGGAGCATGTGGCAGACTGTTATCTTGCGATTAAGGCACAGCCAAAGGACTGTAAGAATTTTACAATTTGATCAGATCTGGTAAGTTCTCTGCTTCGTTGCAGATATCTGTCTGATCAAAACAGAAAAAGGTCAGTGATCTGTGTGTATGGATGACACGATTCACTGACCTTTAGTTTATATGTCTGACTGCATTTATCTGGCAGTTTTGTCTTTCTTGAATTTTGCAAAGAAACCTTTCTTTTTGGGAGCCGGTGTCTGAAGGGAACCGCGGATTCCTTTTACGCCTACAATATAAAGACCGCTTACTTCGGCTTTGATTTCTTTCTTAAGCGGAATCAGGTCGAAAACCTTCTCATCTGCGATCATGATCGCAATCTTTGGTCCGATTTTAGCTTTAACGATTGGAAGCTTGGAACGGCGCATAAGTTTAGGTGTCTGTTCAATTACCATCTGAGGAAGTCCGGATTCTTTCAGTGGCATCCTCTTTTTATCGATAACCAGCATGGAAACGGTTTGTTTAGTTGCTTCAATCTGAGCCTGCTGTTCTTCCTGTTTCTTCTGGGCTTTTTTTCCGAAGAAATATAAACCGATCAGTGCAGCGATCAGGATAACAAGAATGACCAGAAGGACTATTGTTACTGTACTCATTTGCATCCTCCCTAATGTATGTGTTTTCACAGGGACTGTTGGTACGGACAGTCCATTGCATAAAAATTATTTTATCATTAAATAAGGTAAAACGCAATTGCAAAAAAAGAATTAATGGATGGAAAGCGGTAGAAATTTATATTATGAAAGGTTATAATTGTAGCAAAACTGTAATGCGACAATATTTGCCGGAGCGAACAGTAATGGTAAATATGCGGAACAGTTAAAGACATTTTTGCAGGATGGAATCATGATGTGTGGTTATAATATATGTAACGGGAATTGAGGAGTTGTTTTGCGACAGAACAATTCGTGCGTAAAAAAACGGATATGATAAAAAGGAGAAAAGCATGAGCGAATTAAAGCCCGACTCTGAGAAGAAAGAGGAGCGACTTTCAGATAAGGAAAAAGTAAATACAGAAAAGATAAATGCAGAAGAACTAAATGCAGAAGAACCAAATGCAGAAGAACTAAATGCAGAA
>OGSD01000674.1_pt1 | contig 35181 bp, 28 predicted proteins | sample 1553571 | NCBI WGS metagenome assembly OGSD01 (sample SAMEA2580072, study PRJEB22360) | human gut metagenome | biome: human gut; feature: human-associated habitat; material: faeces | place: Denmark | collected 2008/2010 | reverse complement strand
TTCCGCCCGCCGAGGAGTTCGCGGAAAGCGTCTGCGATGAGTTCTTCGCCCTGCCGCTCTTCCCGCCGCAGTCCGTCTGCAACAGCGGCACGGTCGCGACGGGCAACGTCAGCAGCACGGTGCGTTCCAACTGCAATTGCGGACGCGGATGCTCCGGCTCGTGCAGCGGCAGCTGCAACTGCGCTAACAGCAACAACTAATACGATTTCCAAATTCAACTGCGCCATATGAAAATCGCCTGACGAAAAAGCCGCATCCGGGTCAAACCGGGTGCGGTCTTCATTATGATACTTTTGCTTCTGCGTAGCCGCTTTTATCCTTCTTCGAACGAAGCCGGTAGCGGTGCTTCTTCTCTGGCGGCAGATTGACTTCGCCGCCGTGTCGTACCTTGTCCTGCGTCAGCGGCAAATCAACATAGAACGTCGTGCCCGCGCCGACCTTGCTGCGAACGCGGAGCTGCCCGCTGTGTCCCATGACAATGATGCGCGCAATGGACAGCCCAAGCCCGTGACCGCTGCTTTCGGTTTTGCGGGCACTGTCACAGCGGTAGAAGCGTTCGAATATTCTCGAAAGCTCTTCCTTGGGGATGCCCGGCCCGTGGTCGCTCATGGACAGCGTGCAGCCGTTCTCGGTTTTCTGTACGCCGAGGGTAATGGTGCTGCCCTTGGGGGAGTACTTTACTGCGTTGTCGCACAGGATGCGCATAACCTGCTTCAGCATTCCGCGGTCGGCCTCAATCTGCACATGGTCAGCGGGTTCAAGCGCGAACGTGTCCTCCGGCGTGAGCATTGCGGCTTCGCGCTGCACCTCCGCGGCAACGTCGTATGCGTCAAACCGCACCATCTCCATCATCAGCGTTTTCTTGTCGTGGCGCGCGAGGAACAGCAGGCTTTCGACAAGCTCCTTCATGCTTTCCGTCTCCTGCGCGATGGCGTTGATGCCCTCGTTCAGCACATCCGGGTCGCTCTTGCCCCAGCGGGACAACATGCTGGCATATCCCTGAATGACGGCAATTGGTGTCCGAAGCTCATGCGAAGCGTCGGAAACGAACTGCTTCTGGCTGTTGTAGGATGTTTCGATGCGGTCGAGCATGGAGTTGATGACCGTCGCGAGGTCTTTCAACTCATTTTTTGTCCCGGCGATGTTGATGCGGTTGGAGAGGTTGTTCGCGGAGAGCGTCGCTGCCATGTCGGTGATATCGCGAATCGGCGCGAGGACGCTCTTTTGCAGCCGCTTCCGATGCAAGACGAAGTAGAACATGCGGAACAGGTCGGTGATGACCAGCGCCGCGGCAGCTCCGCAGTACAGCGCAAGCGGGCGAGAGAGGCTGAGCGAAATCAGCAGCGACTGCCCCGAAATGTGCTGCGCCTGCACGATGTAGCGCCCTTCAGTGAAAATCGCCTCCGGGTCAAGCAGGCGGTAGGCGCTTTGCCCCACGATGATGCCGTCCGTGCGCGCTTCGGGCAGCAGCGTCACTTCCGCGTCATCCAGCACGGAGAGGGCAATGGTGCCGTCGGCGGACAGCGGCGCGCATTGCAGCCGCGAAATGTCGCGTTCAGCGAGGTACAGCGTGCCGCCCGCGAACGCCAGCGTCAGGATGAGCAGCGCGGGGAGAAACGTCCGCACCAGCTGGAAGGAAAAGTGGGCGGCGATGCGGAAGGAGAGGGACAAACGAATGCGGGAAAGGGTGGAAGGCAGCCCGTGCGGCTTGGGCGCGGCAGGGGAAACATCTTTCTTGCGGCGGATGCGCCGTGCCTTCGGACGGTCAGTCATCGACGCGGAACATGTAGCCGACGGCACGGATGGTGTGCAGCGTCTTGACGCCGAACGGCTCGTCAATTTTGTGGCGCAGATAGCGGATGTACACGTCCACCACGTTCGTGTCGCCCGCGTAATCGTAGCCCCACACGTCAGTCAGCAGCGCGTCCCGCGTCACGGCTTCTCCCTTGTGGGACATGAGGTATTTCAGCAGATCAAATTCCTTTTTTGTCAAGTTAATGGGCTGATTGTTCATCGTCACTGTGTAACTGGAGGGCTCTAACACCAGACCGCCCGCCTGCAGCACGTTGGACGCGGGCGCAGGCGTTTCAGCGGCGGAACTCCGGCGCTTCTTCAGCCCGACGCGAATGCGCGCCAGCAGCTCCTCAATGGCGAACGGCTTCGTCATGTAGTCGTCCGCACCCATGTCCAGCCCCATCACCTTGTCGGACACGTCGTCTTTCGCGGTCAGCATAATAATCGGCACGTCGCTGTCGTGGCGCAGACGGCGGCAGACCTCGATGCCGGACAATTCCGGCAGCATCAGGTCAAGAATCAGCAGATCCGGCTGCCAGCTTTGCGCCAGTTCCAGCCCGCTGCGCCCGTCGCCTGCCGTCTGCACTTCGTATCCCTCGTGCGTCAGTTCGAGTTCCAGAAAGCGAGCGATCTTCTTTTCATCCTCCACAATCAAGATGCGGCTCATGGTTATCCTCCATTCTCCATATACGGGCAAAAGCGGAACGCTTGAATGCGTCCCGCGAAGGGTAGTCAATGCTGCCTGCAGCCGCCGAACAGCCCGAAGAAGAGCATCAGCGAGGCAAAAACAAGCACATTGGCAAATAGCAGCAAGCCCAGCATCAGCGGCAGCATATGGATGCACCTTCCTTACTTAATCGTTGCGGAGTTGAAGCCGTCCGTGTCGTCCTCCACGGTCACATTGCCGTCTTGGCTTGGCACTTGCACCGGCACGTTGATGGTAGGGCAGGAGTGGTATTCCGACTTTGCCGCGCTTGCAGCGTAGTAACTGCGGTTGTCCGCAGAATCCACCTCCGCCTTCTTCTCGGAGGATTCGCTCTGACCGTTCATGCCCGCCTGAAAGCCGCGCGCGAACTCATCCACCGTGCTGCGGACGTTGCTCGCGGCGTTCTTGACCATGCGATCCATGTTTTCACCCGCGAAATCCGCGTCGTCCTTGTCAAACGACACACGATAGCCCAGCAGCAGAATCAGAATCGCGCTGAGAATCAGCAAATGCGGGCTGATGAGCGCCGCGACGAGGGTGAACAGCAGCGAAATGTTGAGAATCGGAATCGACTGCCGCGCAACCTTCACACGGGCGCGGTAAAGCTTGTTGATGAAGTGCATGAAGCCGCCCTTGCTCTTGCTGGCAGCAGCGGTGGACGCTTTCTTTTCGGCGGATTTCGGCGCATCCTGTGCGGCGGCATCGGGCTTTAAGCGGCCGTTGCGCTCCAAATCAACCAGCGCACGGGCAACATTGCCGTTGTGGTAATCCAGCAGCGAAACCGCCTCCTGATAGCTGATGCCGCTCTTGCGCCGAATCAGTTCAATATCTTCAATCGTGTAGCTTGCCATAAAATCAATCTCCTTTCCCGCTGAACGGGCTTTTTTCCCTGACGCCTATATGATATCACAGATTCCTCCGAAATGCTTGTGAAAGATGAGAGGAAATGATGAGAATTTCATGAGAAAACGTGGGGATTTGGGGGCAAATTCGATTGACAAACAGGACGAAAGTGCTACAATATAGGATGTTTCATGGCATTGGGTGCTGCAAAGAATGAGGGGGGGAAACCACAATGCAGATGTTTGTTCTCGTGCTGAATCGGGAAGAATTTCTGGAGCCGCTGCTGGAAGAAATGCTCAAGCAGAACATCGGCGGCGCGACCATTTTGGAATCGACGGGCATGATGCGCGTGCTGGATGGCGACCATAACATCGACGATCTGCCGGTGCTGGGGGTGCTGCGCCACCTGTGCAATCCGGAACGGAAACGCTCCAAGACGATTTTCACGCTGCTGAAATCCGAACAGATTCCGCAGATGATTGAAATCATCAACAAAGTAACCGGTGGACTGGACAAGCCCGACACGGGTATTTGCTTCGCCCTGCCCACGACGTTTGTGGAAGGGGTCAACAAGAACAAATGAATATCCTGTTTGCGCTTGCCATTGCAATGGCGGTTGGCATGGCCATGACGCGCCTGATTAAGCTGATTCATCTGCCGAACGTGACGGCGTACCTGATTGCGGGTCTGCTGGTCGGGCCGTATGTGCTGAAGGTGCTGACGCCGGAAATGAACAGCGAGCTGTCGATTATCTCCGATGTCGCGCTGGGTTTCATTGCTTATTCCATCGGCAGTGAGTTCAAGTTCTCCTACATCAAGGAAATCGGCGCGAAGCCGATGGTCATCACGGCGTTTGAGGGCTGCGTGGCATCACTGCTGGTGTTCCTGACGCTGCTGGTGCTGGGTCAGCCGCTGCCGATGTGTCTGGCGCTGGGGGCGATTGCCGCGGCGACCGCTCCGGCGGCGACGCTGATGGTCGTCCGCCAGTACAAGGCGAACGGCCCGGTGACGCGGATGCTGCTGCCCGTTGTCGCTATGGACGATGCGCTGGGACTGATGCTCTACGCCATCATGATGGCAATCGCCCGCACGCTTGACAGCGGCGCGGCATTAAGCGTGATGACGCTGCTGGTGAAGCCGCTGATTGAAATTGTCGGCTCGCTGGCGATGGGCGTTCTCATTGGCACGGTGATGGTTTTCTGCCTGCGCTTCTTCCATTCGCGCGGCAATAAGCTGACGATGACGATTCTCATCGTGTTTCTCGCCGTTGGCTTGAGTACTATGCTCGATTTGAGCAGCCTGCTGGTCTGCATGATGATTGGCGCGACGATGATTAACGTCAGTAACGATTCGCCCGCGCTCCTTGAGCAGTGCGACCGCTTCACGCCGCCGCTGTTCCTGCTCTTCTTCGTCTTGAGCGGCGCAAGCCTTGATTTGTCCGTGCTGCCGACGGTCGGCGTGGTGGGTATTGCGTATGTTTTGAGCCGCGCAATTGGCAAGTCGCTCGGCGCAACCATCGGCGCTGCCATCGAGAAGTGTGATAAGAACATTATTCGCTACCTTGGTATGACGCTGATTCCGCAGGCGGGTGTCGCCATCGGCATGGCGCGCATGTGCCTGACGGATTTGCCCGCCTATGGCCCGACGATTAACGCCGTCGTGCTGGCAGGTACGCTCATCTACGAACTGACTGGCCCGGTCATCACCAAGATTGCGCTGACGAAAGCCGGCGAAATCAAGGAAGGCGGCGCAAAGCCCGCTGCGGTGACGGCAGCCAAATAATACTATTTCCAGATTCACCTGCGCCATCTGCTTGCGCCTTTTCCATTCTGGCGTCCGCTCATTCCACTTAGCGTAGCGCTGCTACGCTGCGTTTCATTCACGTTAGCCAGAATGAAAAATTCGCGGCGCATCTTGGCGCATTCTTATCTGGAAATAGTATAATAATTCATCTGGAAACAGTATAAATCCACCAAACAGAACGCCCCTTTCCGGCAGAGATGCTTCGGAAAGGGGCGTTTTTGAGTGCGGTCAGCTGCGCGGAATCCCGTCAGAGAAGTCCTCACGGCGCTTCCTGCGGCGATGCACGCGGAAGATGATGAACAGCGCAATGGTTGGAATCAGCAGAATCACGACGACGGGAATCACCGTTTCCGGCACAATCGGAATGCCAGTTTGCCCCTGTGTCATCGCGACGATCTCCTCATACGTCAGCGGCATGTTCGAGCGGCGCGCGACGCTGCGGCTGGCGACAAGGTTGAATGTAATCGGCGTGCCATCGTCGCTGACGTAGGTCATTGTGCCCATAATTTCGCCCGCGCTGACGGGTGCGGCAAAATCGCGCGTGTAGGAGACGGTAACGAGGTCGCGCAGGTTTTCGGACAGGTAGTCGATGCGCTTCTTCGTCGTACTGAGTTCCGCAAGGGCGGCCTGCGTGGCATCCTGCGGCTGGCATAGGAGCGTCAGCTGCCCCTGATTCGGGTCGTCAATCTCATACGCGCTGGTGTAAATGCTGATGGGGTTCAAGTTGTACAGCTCGGAAATCGTGACGTGCTGATACTGGCTGAAGCCGTACGCCATCAGCTTCTTTGTGTCCGTCCAGACACCGTACTGGCTGGAGTACATGACGACGGAAATCAGGTCAACGCCGTTGAGTGACGCCGAACCGACGTAGCAGTAGCCCGCCAGCGACGTGGAACCGGACTTAATGCCCGTCATCGGCGCGTAATAGTAGCGGTTGTCCGTCTTGTTGTACTGCGGCAGCATGATACGGTGGCGGGTCGTCAGCGTGCGCGAACGCTGCTTGTTCGTCGCCGCCATCTTGTACTCGGTCGTTTTCGCAATCGTGCGGAAGGTGTCGTTCTGCATGGCGTAGCGCGCCAGCGTCGCCAAGTCGCGCGCAGTCGTGTAATGGTTGTCGTCGTGCAGGCCATGCGGGTTCATGAAGTGCGTGCTGTTCATGCCGAGGTCGTGCGCGGTCTGGTTCATCAGCGCGACGAACGTACTTTCATTCCCGGCGACGGCCTCCGCAATCGCTACTGCGCCGTCGTTGCCTGAACGAATCAGCGTGCCGAAGAGCAAATCCTGCATCGTCAGCTCTTCGCCTTCCTGCAGGCTGATGACGGTCGCTTCCGAGTCGATGGCGCGCATGGCGGCGGCAGAACCGTTGTAGCTGACCGTCACCTTGTCGTCAGGGTTGCTGTTGAGGATGCCCAGCAGCACGGTCATAATCTTTGTCGTCGAAGCGGGGTACATGGTCAAATCGGCATTTTTCTCGAAGATGACTTCCCCCGTGCTCTGCTCGATGAGAATAGCGGATGTGCAGTACAGCTGGTCGGCTTCGAGCAGCTCCGGGTGCGTCTCATCATACGGGTTCGCGTTGGGGTCGAGGGTAGGGTTCGGCATTTCTGCCACGGCGCTGATGGTCAGCAGCCCAAGTGCGAGCAGGAGACAAATCAGCCGGCGAAACGTTAGCATCAGGCGCAATCGTCCTTTCTGCACAGCAAAGCCATGCGAGAGTACAAATATCTATTCTATTATAGCATTTTGCGCCCCGGATGGCAAGGGGCAAAAAGGCTGCCCGCCCCCAAAGACGGACAGCCCATGTGATTGTTACACATTCCAGAACCGAAGCGTGCTCGTCACCGCACCAGACATGTCCGGAATGGCGAACGGCACCGTTCCCGGATAGCCAATCAGCTGAAGTACCAGAATCAGCACGCCCAGAATCGCTACATACAGCGCGAACCAGTTCAGGCTGACACGGCTGATGAGGCTGAGCATGAAGCGGATGGCGATATAGCCGCTGATTGCCGCCACGAGGATGCCCACCAGCGTCGGCACGAGCGTCAAATCCTGCACCCAGCCCTCTTCGATTGCGGTTTTGCCGTCGATGATGAGTGCGCCAACAATCGCGGGGGCGCTCATCATGAAGGAGAACTTCGCCGCGCTCTTGCGGTTCAGACCGGAGAGCAGACCGCCCGCCAGCGTCGAGCCGCTGCGGGAAACGCCCGGCAGCAGCGCCACACCCTGCATACAGCCCATGATGATGGCGTGCTTGAAGTTCGGCTGGTCGGCGTACTGCTTGCGGTGTGCGCTCAGCGTTTCCGCCAGCAGGAGGAAGAAGCCCGTCAGCAGGAAGCTCGCGCCGAGGAACCAGCCTGTCTCGCAGGAGGTGATGAAATCATCAAACACAACCTTGAACAGCAGCGTCGGCAGGGAAGCGATGAAGAGCAGCAGCAGTGTCTTGGACTTGAAGGGGTTCTTCAGAATCGCCCACCAGTCCTTCCAGAACACGATGAGAACCGGAATCAGCGTGCCAACATGCAGGAGAATGTCCAGCATATGGTAGGCGCCTGTTTCATCAATCGTGAAACCCATCAGGATTCGGCTGAGCAGCAGATGCCCACTGGAGGAAATCGGAAGAAACTCGCCAAGCCCTTGCACAAGGCCGAGAATGGCGGCTTGCAGAATATTCATCGGGGAAGCACTCCTTTCGGATGACCGAAATTATCGTCCACGAATCAGTATATCATACTTACCGCCATTTGTCAGCCTTTTGCAGGAAATTTTACAGGGGAGGCAGGCAAATTACCCCCGCATCCACTGCACGCCTTCTTTGTTGTCCTTGACGGCAATGCCCATATCCTTCAAAATGTCGCGGATGCGGTCGGATTCTGCCCAGTTCTTGTCCTTCCGCGCCTGATAGCGGCTCAGCAGCAGTTCACGGACGGTGCTCTGCTCTTCATCGGTGGCGTCTGCCGGGGCAATGATGACGTATTCGCCGTCGCCGTGCACTTCGCTCGTCGCCTTCTGCGCGTCGCGGATGACTGCCGCCTTGTCCAGCAGGCTGAGTGACAGCACCGCGTCAAAGTTGCCCACCAGCGCCAGCTTCTCATCGTCGGACAGGTCTTTTGCCTTCAGCACGTCATACAGGCGCGTTACGGCCAGCGAGGTATTCAGGTCGGCATCCAGCGCCTGACGGAACTTCTCCTGATATGGCTTCATTTTCTCCGCATCCACCGGCGTACCCGCGGGAATCAGCGACGCAATGCGTCCCAGCAGCTTCGTGTACGCAGCGGCAGCGTTGTCCATGTTCTCCCAAGTGAACATCTGGCTCTGCCGATAGTGGCTCTGCAGGCAGAACAGGCGGTACACCAGCGGGTCATAGCCTTTGTCCTGCAAAAGAGACACGGTCAGGAATTCGCCCTTCGATTTGCTCATCTTGCCGCCCGTGGTGTTCAGGTGATGCACATGGAACCACGTTTTGCACCACTCGTGACCGAGGTAGCTTTCGCTTTGGGCGATTTCGTTGGTGTGGTGGGGGAAGGCGTTGTCGATGCCGCCGCAGTGCAGGTCAAGATATTCACCGAGGTGCTTTTTGCTGATGCACGAGCACTCGATGTGCCAGCCGGGATAGCCCACGCCCCACGGCGAATCCCACTTCAGCGCCTGATCCTCGAACTTCGACTTTGTGAACCACAGCACGAAGTCCGCCTTGTTGCGCTTGTTCGTGTCCTCATCTACGTCGTCGCGCACGCCGACTTCGAGGTCTTCCTCGTTGTGGTCGTTAAAGACGTAGTACTTTTCCAGCTTGCTGGTGTCAAAGTAGATGTTGCCGCCTGCGTGGTAGGCATAGCCTTTCTCCAGCAGCACGGTAATCATGTCGATGTAGTCGGGGATGCAGTTCGTTGCGGGCTCAACCACGTCGGGGCGCTTGATGTTGAGCTTCTGGCAGTCAGAGAAGAACGCATCGGTGTAGAACTTCGCGATTTCCATGACCGTCTTGTGCTCACGGCGCGCGCCCTTGAGCATCTTGTCCTCGCCCGTGTCGGCGTCGCTGGAAAGATGGCCGACGTCGGTGATGTTCATTACGCGCTTGACGTCGTAGCCCTCATAGCGCAGCGCCTTTTCGAGCATGTCCTCCATAATATAGGTGCGCAGGTTGCCGATATGCGCGAAATGATAGACCGTCGGGCCGCAGGTGTACATGGACACCTTGTTGCCGAAGCGCGGTACAAACGGCTCTTTGCGGTGGGTGAGCGAATTATACAGAATCATCAGATTCCACTCCTTTTACTGTGCAGCTTCTTCCTGCTTGACAAAGGTGAAGCCGTAGAAATCAAATTGACTGCCGGGGAGGAACACGAACGCGACTGAACACACGCCCGGCAGCACGTTCACGTCGAAGCACTGCACGCCGCGTTCCGTTCCGCTGAACTGCGCCAGCGAGGTCAGCTGTTCGCCCTCCTGATTGGTGAAGCGAATCGTGACGGGGTTCGTCGAAAGCGGGGTTTGCCCATCCAAGCGGAGTTCCGCATGGGTGGATGCGCCGAAATCCATGTTCTCCCAGACAAGCGACACGTTGTTGCCGATGCTCGTGACGGCGCTGCCGCTGCGGGTGAAGCTGTCGCCGTAGACTGTGTCGGCGTCCTGCGCCGTCTGTGGCAGCCACGCGCGGCTCTGCTTCTCGAACGAGAAGCCTTTCAGGTGAATCTTGCTCGTCAGCGAGAAGCACAGCGTGTGCACGCCCGTCAGGCGCTCCGGCAGGTGGTACGTTTCGCTCTGGTAGACGTTCCAAATGCTCGGCTTCTGGTAGGGCAGAACAGCAATCAGCCGTCCGCCGTCCGCCGGGTCGCCGTCCCAGAGCTTGATTTCGTACAGGTTGCTGTCCAGCGCGAAAACCGGAAGCGTGATAACGTCCGAACCGACATCGCCGAAGTCGATTTTTGTGTAGCCCGCCATGCTTTCGCCGTCGCGCGCGAAGGATATGCCCTGCTCGTTGCCATTGCCGATTTCGCCGGAGGAAAGCGAGTACAGCCCGCCGGAGATAAAGCCGTAGGGATCAAGGAAAGGCTGCCCCAGCCCGGTGATGACAATATCCTGCTGGCTGATAATGCGCGGATGGTCATACCCGTTTGTGCAGGAGGCGCGCAGGTACACCGTGTCGTCGCCCAGCGCCGTCACCGTCACCACGTCGCCGTCCACCGAACACGACGCGCAGGGGGAGTCGATGCCCTGACCATTGGTGACGCGGAAGGCAATCGCCTGCTTGTCCGCATCCGCCGGGTGAACCGCCACGCGGAAGGAGACCGTCGGATGCTCGCTGCCCAGACGCTTGTCGCCCAGCGGCAGCAGCTCAATGCGGCGAACCGGCTTGTCCGCGGGCATTTCTTCCTGACGGCACAGCACGGCGGAGCAGCTGCGCCCCGGCGTTTTGCGCGCCGCGCGGACGGGCAGCGTTAATTCAGCGCCGACCAGCCCAACGCCCGACACGCGGATGCGGATGGTGCCTTCGCCTGCCAGCGCGCCGACAATCGCCAGCAGCTTGCCGCTGAACAGGCGGCGCGTGTTCGTCTTGTAGCCGTCTCGGTCGGTGGAATCGCCATTGTCCAGCCCCAGCAGCCGACCGCAGCCGTCAACATCCACCAGCACGCGATCCACCGCGTTTTCAACGGGGGTGCCGTTTTCGTCCGCCACGGTGATGGTCACGAACGTCATGTCCTCGCCGTCGCCCAGCAGGAAAGCATCCTCCGCGGACAGCACAATATGGTGGCTTTCGCCGGGCGTGCGCTGGATGTCCTCGGCAATCAGATGCCCGTCCGCGTCATACGCGCGCGCGACCAGCTCGCCCGCCTCAAACGGCACTTGCCACGCCGGACGGCAGTGTGTCCAGTCCGTGCGGCTGACTTCCTGCACACCCAGCGAACGCCCGTTGAGCAGCAGTTCGGCTTTCACGCCGTTCGTCATGACCGGCACGTCAATCATTTGACCCGGATTCCAATCCCAGTATACGCCAATGTGCACCATCGGCGCGTTCGTCCACAGGGATTTGAATAAGTACCAGTAGTCTTTCGGGAATACCGCCGTGTCCATCATGCCGAAATAGCACGACCGGGTGTGGTACGGCGTGGGTTCGCCGATGTAGTCAATCCCGCTCCAGAGGAACTGCCCCAGCGAATACGGCGTGTTCAAATCTTCCACGATGCACTTGCGCATGTCCTTCGTGCCCCAGCTGGACGTGGAATTGCCCAGCGCGGAGCATTGCAGATCCTCGTCGGAGAGAATCGACGCTGCCATCGGGAAGTGGTAAATGCCGCGGCTGGACAGCGCCGAAGCTGTCTCACTGCCGTAAATCACCCAGTCAGGATGCTCGGCGTGGTGCGCCTCGTAATACTTTTCGCCGTAGTTGTAGCCTTGCGCGTCTACCAAATCAGCGCATTTCCGCGCACCTTCCCACGGCATGAAGTTGCTGCCGATGGTGATGACGGCATTGCCGCGCGGGTCGTGCAGGCGCACATTCTCGCACAGGTCGCACGTCACCTGTTGTGCGGATTCATCCAGATGCGTGTCCAGAATCTCGTTGCCAATCGACCACATCAGCAGCGACGGATGATTGCGGTCGCGGCGCACCCACGCGGCGACATCCGACGGCATGTCGGTGGGGAAGAAGCGCGCGTAGTCAAACGGCGTTTTGGCGCGCAGCCACATATCAAACGCTTCGTCTACCACGAAAATGCCGAGCTCGTCGCACAAGTCCATCACCTGTTTTGCGGGCGGATTGTGGCTTGTGCGCAGGGCATTGACCCCCATTTGCCGCATGGCGCGCAGCTGGCGGCGCATCGCCTTTTCGTGGAACGCCGACCCCAGACAGCCTAAGTCGTGGTGCAGGCAGACGCCGTGCAGCTTGACGGGCGCGCCGTTGACCAGCAGTCCGCGATCCGTGGTGAATGTCAGGTCACGGAAGCCGACGTTCTGCCGGATAACCTGATTGCCCAGCATGGTTTGCAGCGTGTAAACATTCGGCGCGTCCGGCGACCAGAGCTTCGGCGAAAGCACCTGCATGACCGCATTGGCGTGGTCGCCCGCGGCTTCCACCGTCACATCGCACACCGGCACGTCGCCGTCGAGCAGCACATGTGTCAGCACGCCGTTGTCCTTCACGCCGCAAAGCTCCGTGTCAATGGTCATCGTCCAGCTTTCCAGCTCGTGCGTGGTTGTGACGTACACGCCGTCCAGCGGAATATGGCGCTTGGGCAGCACATGCAGCGTCACATCGCGGTAGATGCCCGCGCCGGAATACCAGCGGCTGTTCGGGCTTTGATGGCGGACATGCACCGCCAGCGTGTTTCTGCCGACGAGCAGCCGGCTGGTCAGGTCCACATCGAACGCCGTGTAGCCGTAATGATGCGTGCAGACGATGTGCCCGTTGAGCAGCACGTCGCAGTCCATATACACGCCGTCGAACCGCACGAGGACGCACGACGCGCACCAGCTTTCCGGAACGTCCAGCGTGCGCAGATACCACGCATCCGTCGTCTCGTACAGGTCGTTTTCGTTTTCAATCAGAAAATCATGGGGTAAATCGACTGCCTGAAGTGCCGCATTGCTCACATCTTCCAGCGTCGAGCCGAGCGGCAGCTTGCAGAATTGCCAGCCATCGTTGAGCAGCTGTTCCACGGTCATCCCTCCATCGTATGAAGTCAAGGCGGCGCAAAAGTCCGCCCAAATATCTGATGTAGAAATTCGCCTTTTCATCAGAAAAGTCCTGCTGAAAAAAGCTTGAACTGCGCAAAAAGTCATCAAATAGGTGCAAAAATGCAGGTGAAGCATCCGCTCCGCCTGCAAGTAAGTCACACGTCGATGAATTTGCGGAATTCCGGCAGGATACCGATGCCGTCCGGGTAATGCGCGGCAAACTGAGGTACAGCATGGCTGGGGAAGCTGTTGCCCTCAATGAACGTCGGGCCGTTCGGCGTGATGGCGACGTCCCACGCGACAAAGCGCATTTGCGGTACTTTCTGCGCGGCGTCAAGACACATCTTCTTCGCCTCTTCCCAGTAAGGAATCGTAAAGCCGATAATGTCCGTACCGGTGATGGGGTGCTTGGTGTAGGTGTTGCCCGCCTTGTCCGCGCCGACAGTCAGCAGCTTGCCGCTTTCCAAATCAATGCGCGCCGCCATGCCGCCGCAGTCCACATTGTCCATCACCTTGCCGTTGCCGATGCGCAGGAACGCATAGACGATGCCCTGCTTCTTGTCGCCCAGCAGCGTCGCAATGCGGCAGGTATTGACCGACGTCGGGCACATGCGCGCCATCTCCGGATGCTGCACGACGATTTCTTCCAGAATGCCGATGTTCTTGTCCATCAGCAGCTGGTGGAACGCCTTTGCGCCCCCCTTCCAGTCCTCCGGCGTGAACTTCAGGATGCCCTGACCGCTCGACCCCTCCAACGGCTTGCCGATGAGGGCGGGGAGCGCCATCATGTCCTCCAGCTTGTCAAGCGGCGTATCCGCGTTAATCAGCAGCCACTTGCGCGGAATCCATTCTTTGAACAGCTCGTTGAACTGCGTCTTGTCATCGAAAAAATGCCAGTACGCCTTGTCGTTCATCCGGCGGACAATGCTGTTGGAAATGCCGCGCGTGATGACAGTCTTGCGCTGCGCATCGTTGAGTTTGTACATCTGTGCGATTTTGTAGTCCACATAGCCCGCGTTGTACTTCACAGCACAGCGGAGCATGTCGCACAGCAGCCAAATGCGGGATTTGCCGGAGCGCTCATGCAGCAGCCCGGCGGTTTTCCACATGGCTTTCCAGTCCATCTTGAACAGACGCTTGAAGAAATACGAAAGACGGCTCATGCTGATGCCCCTTTCTTGCTTGCAGAATCAGACACAATCAGACGTTGAAGCGGAACAGCACGATGTCGCCGTCCTTCATCACATAGTCCTTGCCTTCGGAGCGAACCAGCCCCTTTTCCTTGCACGCCGCCATCGAGCCGAGTTCCACCAGCGTGTCGAAAGGCACGATTTCCGCGCGGATGAAGCCCTTCTCGAAGTCAGTGTGAATCTTGCCCGCGGCTTGCGGTGCCTTCGTGCCGTTGACAATCGTCCATGCGCGGCATTCGTCTTCGCCCGCCGTCAGGAAGGAAATCAGCCCCAGCAGCCGATAGCACGCCGTAATCAGCCGATCCAGACCCGACTGCCCGATGCCCAGTCCTTCGATGAATTCCGCCTTTTCGTCGGGACTCATCTGCGCAATTTCCTCTTCAATCGCGGCGGAAATGACGATGATTTCGGCATTCTCGCTCTTCGCGATGGCTTCCACGCGGTCAAGACCCTTGATTTCGCTCTCCGGCTTACCGAGGTCTTCTTCGGCGATGTTTGCCGCGTAGATGACCGGCTTGGTCGTCAGCAGGAACCAGCCATCCAGCACTTCTTTCTCCTCGTCGGTCACGGGGCAGGTGCGCGCGGGCTTGCCAGCTTCCAGATGTGCGTAAATCTTGTCCGCCAGTTCGACCTCGATGCCCGCTTTCTTGTCGCCGCCGCGGAAGTTCTTCATCGCCTTGTCCTTGCGGCGCTGCACGGTGTCCATGTCCGCGAAAATCAGCTCGAGGTTGATGGTCTCAATGTCGCGGGCGGGGTCAATCGAGCCATCAACGTGGATGATGTTCTCGTCCTCAAAGCAGCGCACGACGTGGACAATCGCGTCCACCTCGCGGATGTGGCTCAGGAACTTGTTGCCCAGCCCTTCGCCATGGCTCGCGCCTTTCACCAGACCGGCAATGTCCACAAACTCGATGGTCGTAGGGGTAATCTTCTTCGGGTGATACATTTCGCCCAGCACGTCCAAGCGGTGGTCAGGCACCATGACAACGCCCGTGTTCGGCTCGATGGTGCAGAAAGGATAGTTGGCCGCCTGTGCGCCAGCCTGCGTGATGGCATTAAACAGGGTGCTTTTGCCGACATTGGGCAAACCGACAACGCCTAATTTCATAATCCGGATTCTCCTTCTGTGATGCTGTGATAGCGTTCTTTATTATAAACGCATTCCAGCAGAAATGCAATTCATTTTGCAAAGAAATTCGCCGATTCGCTGATTTTGCCGCAAACCTTGACGGAAAGTGTGCGTTATGCTATCATACAGGCAGAAGAACGCGCGAAAGGAGCGGAGGGAAAATGTACTACTGCACGAACTGCCATCGGGTGACGCCGGAGAGAGCGGAAAGCTGCCCGTACTGCGATAAATTCGACCGTCTGCGTCCGGCAGAGGAAGCGGACGAGTGCCGCTTGACGGAGCTGGATGCGCTGAACGCCTCGGTGATGGAAAGTCTGCTCAAAGAGGCGAATGTGCCGTATATTGCCCGCCCGATGATGGGCGCGGGCATCAGCGCGGCGCTCGGCGTAACGCTGGAGAAATTCGTGTTCTTCGTGGCGTACCGCGATTACGCCCGCGCGCAGGAGCAACTTGAAGCCCTGCTTGCGCCGGACGACCACGCGGCGGATGCGGATTTCGCGGACGAGGACGAAGAATCGGAAGACGAGGACGAATAATCTGCATACAAATCGCGGCGACTGGCATTGCTGTCAGCCGCCGCATGTGTTTTTGGGATTGGGGCAACACCGCACAATCGGCGGCGCGTCGGAACTTTATCAGCGAATCTCAATATCCCCCGAAACGCTCCGGATACTGCCCGTCACGGTTCTGCTGCCCCTGCGCCCGGAACGGCGCATCGAAATGTCACCCGAACGGCTGTGGACGTCGATGTTGTTTGTCCCTGTGTCGTCCGGCAGTTCCACGTCAATGTTGCCGGAGGTCGTGCTGCCGTTGATGAGCGACAGCGCGCCCGTGAAGCGCAGGTCTAAGTCGCCCGAAACGCTGCTAAAGTCGCACTGCCGCACCTTCGCTTCCAGCTCCACATCGCCGCTGGTGCTGGCAAATTTCAGATGGTCGTAATCGCCGTGAATCTCCACGTCGCCGCTGACGGTGGAAATCTGCACATTGTTTGCATCAGCTTCAATGTCGATATCGCCGCTGGTGGTGGTGAATGCGCCGTGATTCAGCGGAGCGAACAGTTCGACGCTGATCTCGCCGGATGTGCTGGTCAGGTTCAGGTCGGTGACGTGGATGTCGCGCGCCTCGATGTCGCCGGAGGTCGTCAGGACGCTAATGGGCTTGTCGAAGATGCGCGGGATGCACAGCGTCACGTCGCCAATGCTGCGGGAAACGGTGATGTTCGGCTTGATGCTGGAGAACAGCTTGCCCAGTTCCTGCCCGAAGCGGGAAGCGGTGCTGGCGAAGCTGTTCACCATATCCTCGAAGCTGCCCGACTTCCTGCCGTCATCCGCTTCTGCTGTCTTGCCGCTGAAATCCAGCTTCGTCATGTTCTCTGCGAAACTCTTGGCGTTCTGCTGGAACTCCTTGGCTTTTGCCTCAGCTTCCTGCGCTGCCTGATTGTCGCTCTTCTCGTCGCCGAAGAAGAAGTATTCGCCGTTTGGCTTCTTCACATACAGCCTGCCGTTGGCGAAAGTGCCGCTGACGGAGAAGCTGCTGCGGTTGCGCTTCGGGGCATCGGGGTCGCGGCAGACGCGCAGAACGCCGTCCTCGATGCGGCAGATGGACGCTTTTGCGCCTTCAGCGTCCTCAAAGAGAACGTGTAGGTCGTCGTCCGGCGATTCCTCCAAATGCACATCGTCGCACACCATCGTCATTTCGATGCGCCCAATATCCGCCGGATGGAAAGTGAAATCCGTCTGCTCGCCATCCCCGCCGTCATCGACCGGCACTTCCGCGCTCTTCGGCGCTTCTTCCGCTTTGGGCGCTTCAGACTTCTTCGGGTACTGGCTGATGACATCCTCCATGCCCTTCAAGCTCTCGACGACGGCGGCAATCGCGTCATCGTCGCTCAGCCCGCGGGACGTCATGTCCTGATAGCGCTCTTGGCAGTTGCTCATCGTCTCGTCGTAGAGCGCCTGCACCTCGTCCGTCATTTCCACATCCTGAAAGAGCAGATTCACAATCCGCTCAACCGTTTCGTTACGCATAGTGCTGTTCCTCCTGATTCTCCTGATTTGCGTTCTGCAGCCGCTGCCGGCTGATTTCCTCCCACGAGATGGTATCGCCAATTAAACGCTCCGCCAGAGAAAAGTCCGAAAACGGCGTTACCCGACGGAATGCGAAAATTTCTTTGCACATAATGTTATCCCTCCAATAGCTGGTCAAGCTGGCGTTTCGTGTCCTCCCACGCCGCCAAATCGCTGATGAGCTTTTCCTGCCCCAGCGCCGTGATGGCGTAGTAGCGGCGGCGCGCGCCGGACGTCTCGCTGCCCCAGTAGGACTGAATCAGCCCGGCAGCCTCCAGCCGGCGGAAAGCGGTGTACAGCGTCGCTTCTTTCAGCTCCACCTCGCCGCCGCTGAGCGTCGAAATGGTCTTGTTGATTTGGTAGCCGTAGCTGTCGCCGTGGGAAAGCTGGTGCAGAATAATGGTGTCGGTATAGCCGCGAAGAATATCTGCGGACAATGCCATATGCTTCACCTCCTATGGTTCATCCCTTGTCTTGGTATCTCGCCTTGACGAGTATTACTATATCACAAGATACTTCACCTGTCAAGGTATCTTGCAAGAAATATTTTGTTTTTTTTGCATGCCGCAGCCGCCCCTGTTCTTTTGCTGTTTCACCCTTGCGAAAAGGGAGAGCGTGGGGTACAATGGAAGCGTAAAAAATCTGCGGTGCAAGGAAGCATCAGCGGAAAGGCAAGGAGAGCGTATTATTATGGAAAAGATTCAGATGAAAACGCCGCTGGTGGAGATGGATGGCGACGAAATGACCCGCATCCTGTGGGCAGACATCAAGCAGCTGCTGATTGAGCCGTTCGTGGACTTAAAGACGGAGTATTGCGATCTCGGTCTGCCGCACCGCGACGAAACGCGTGATCAGGTGACGATTGACAGCGCCAACGCGACGAAGAAGTACGGCGTCGCGGTCAAGTGCGCGACCATCACTCCGAACGCCCAGCGCGTGACGGAGTACAACCTGCACGAGATGTGGAAGTCGCCCAACGGCACGATTCGCGCTATGCTCGACGGCACGGTCTTCCGCGCGCCGATTCTCGTCAGCGGCGTTCGTCCGACGGTGCGTACTTGGCAGCAGCCGATTACCATCGCCCGTCATGCCTATGGCGACGTCTACCGCAATTCGGAAATTCGCATCCCCGGCGCGGGCAAGGCGGAGCTGGTGTTCAAGGGCGCGGATGGGCAGGAGATTCGCCAGACGATTTTCGATTTCAAGGGGCCGGGCGTCGTGCAGGGCATTCATAATCTGGATGCGTCGATTACGTCCTTTGCCCATGCCTGCTTCCAGTACGCGCTGTCGGTCAAGCAGGACTTGTGGTTCTCCACGAAGGATACCATCAGCAAGACCTACGATCACCGCTTCAAGGACATTTTCCAAGAAATTTTCGATGCGCAGTATAAGGAAAAGTTTGAGCAGGCGGGTATTACCTATTTCTATACGCTGATTGATGATGCCGTGGCGCGCGTCGTGCGCAGCAAGGGCGGGTTTATCTGGGCGTGCAAGAACTACGATGGCGACGTGATGTCCGACATGGTGGCGACGGCGTTCGGCTCCCTGGCGATGATGACCTCCGTGCTCGTTTCGCCGGACGGCAAGTTTGAGTACGAAGCCGCGCACGGTACAGTCACGCGCCACTACTACAAGTATCTGAAGGGCGAGGAGACGTCGACCAACCCCGTCGCGACGATTTTTGCGTGGTCTGGCGCGCTCCGCAAGCGCGGCGAACTGGATCATCTGGCGGACTTGATGACGTTTGCCGACAAGCTGGAAAAGGCGACCATCGATACCATCGAAAGCGGCGTAATGACCAAAGACCTTGCGCTGCTGTGGGAGGGGACGCCCGCGCAGGCGGTCAACAGCCGCACGTTCCTCGAAGCCATCGCGTCGCGCATAGCGTAAGATGCTGTAGTGACTTTTTGCCCATAGCTTCTTTTGCGGATGCTTTCCTGCTGCTTACGGGAGGCATCCGCTATTTGGTATGCGCGGAATGTGATGGTAGGATGAAAAACGTGTATGTCCCTATCATCGCTTTGGACATGCCGCTTCACATTCGCAAGGAAAACATGGCAAAAAAGCGCGAATTAGCGTGAAATAGCCATTTTCATGTGCGAATGGAGTGTTGATTTTTGAACCAAAACAGACTATAATGGAATTGTACTGCAAATGGCATTTCAAGGCAGCAACGGATGAGAATCGGCTTATCCGTGAAAGGAGAATCTTCGCAAGATGAAGAAAATCATGCTTGTTTTCGGAACTCGACCGGAGGCCATCAAGATGTGTCCGCTGGTCAATGAGCTGAAGCGCCGCCCGCAGGTGCAGACAGTTGTCTGCGTCACGGGGCAGCACAAGCAGATGCTTCAGCAGGTGCTGGATGCGTTTTCGGTCGTGCCGGATTACGATTTGGCGATTATGCAGCCGAACCAGACGCTTTTCGATGTTACTACCGCTATCCTGACGCGCATTCAGGCAGTCCTCAATCAGGAAAAGCCTGATTTGACGCTCGTGCATGGTGATACCAGCACGGCATTTGTCACCGCACTGGCGTGCTTCTATCTGCATATTCCGGTCGGACATGTGGAGGCTGGGCTTCGCACCTACAACCTCGAAAGCCCTTTCCCGGAAGAGTTCAACCGGCAAGCACTTTCACTGATTTGCCGGTATCATTTTGCGCCGACGGAAAAGGCAAAGCAGAACCTGCTGCGCGAGGGCAAAGACGAATCGTCTATCTTCGTGACGGGCAACACCTCCATCGACGCGCTGAAAACTACCGTTCGCGCGGATTACACCCACCCTGAACTGACGTGGGCGAAGGGCAGCCGCCTGATTCTCATCACCGCGCATCGGCGGGAGAACCTTGGCGAAGCTATGCACCATATGTTCCGCGCGATTCGCCGCGTATTGACAGAGCACCCCGATGTCAAGGCGCTCTACCCGATTCACCTGAATCCAGTTGTTCGGCAGGAAGCGGCGGAAGAACTGTCCGGGCTGGAACGTCTGCACATTATCGAGCCGCTGGATGTGCTGGATTTCCACAATATTATGGCGCACAGCACGTTGATTCTGACCGATTCCGGCGGTATTCAGGAGGAAGCGCCTGGTCTGGGCAAGCCTGTTTTGGTCATGCGCGACACGACCGAGCGCCCGGAGGGCGTTGCGGCGGGCACGCTCAAGCTCGTCGGTACGTCGGAAGAGACGATTTACCGCGAGTTTACGCGTCTGCTGGATGACCCGGCGGCTTACGCGGCGATGGCGCACGCCAGCAATCCCTACGGCGATGGACACGCCTGCGAACGGATTGCGGATATTCTGTGTGAATAAACCGCGCTGGGCGCACATACAATCATCGTCGAAACACGGGGAGGAGCGTTCTTCATGAAAAAACAGTCATACCAACGCATCCTCGCTGTACTGATCAGCCTGATGATTCTGCTGACGGCGGGCATGGCCATCGTCGGCGCCGGACTGCTGCAAACTCGCGAGGATTCGCCGGACATTCTGCCGGAAGCGACGGCTACCGCGGATTCGGATGAGTTGCTGATGGCGTCCGACCTTGCGCCCGACCCGGCAAAGTGGTTTCTGCCCTACGACGGAGATTTGACCGACGCGGACGGAAATCCGGTGCGCCTATCCGCCCTGTGCGGACAAACGACGATCCTGCTGTTCTGGTCAAGCTGGTGTCCGGACTGCCAGGTGTACTTGGCGGGCGACTTTGGGGCGGCGATACAGGCCGCACAAGCGGCGGAGCGCAAGTCATTCTTGTCTGCCGAGAGGGGATTCGCGGCGACACGCGCGAGAAGGCGGAAGCAGAATTGACGGAATGCGGCATTACAGGCATTCCGCTGTATATGGATGCGGACGCGGCGCTCTTTCACACGCTGGGACTGCGGAGCGTGCCGTCTCTGGCGGTTTTCGATTCGCAGGGGCAGCTGCTCCGCGCAACGGCGGATATGCCGAATGCGGATGAAATAGCGCAGCTGCTGGACGCGGCACAGCATCCGGCACAGCAGACACTCGCGTTTCTGAAACGGCTGATGCAGGCGGATGGGGCGATTCCATCCACCTATACGCTGTCCGGCGGCGAGGTTCATCCGGGCGATACCGTGCTTTCCGAGACGATGGGGCAGACCATGCTCTATGCGGCGCAAACGGAGGATGCGGTACTCTTCTCCGATGCCTGGCGTTATGTCCGTGACAAAATGACCGTCGGCGGCTTAACCGTCTGGCGGATTCAGGCAGGCGAAAAAGCGGCGGCTAATGCGTCGCTGGATGATCTGCGCATTCTCCGCGCGCTGATGGAAGCGGATGCGGTATGGGACGGCTACGAGCGTGAAATCCGCGAACGGGCGGCGGCGCTGTACACTGCCTGCGTAGTGGATGATGCGCTGGTCAGCTTTGCGAACGTCGATGGTTCGGGGCGCGGCGATAGTGTCACCCTGTGCTATCTGGATGTGCAGACGATGCGCGCCTTATCCGCCTATGATGTCCGATGGACAGCCGTCGCGAACCGCAGCGAAGCCATATTGACTGATTCGCGCGCGCTCATGAGCAGCGAACTCCCGCTCTACCGCGCTTCCTATACCCCGGCAAAGGATATGTTCAGCAATGCGGCGGCGCAGATGACCGAAGCGGCGCTGACAATCCTGCACGCGGCGCAAATCAGCGCGCCAGGGGAGCAGACGCTGGATTGGCTGGATGCGCAGCTTGGCGCAGGCGCGATTTATGCGCAGTACGCGTCAAACGGGCAGGTCGGCTATGGATTCCGCTATGAAGCGATTGGATCGTATGCCGTCCTGGCACAGGTCGGTGCCGTCAGCGGGCATACGGAGCTTGCGCGGCTGTCGCTGGCGAAACTGGAGAACCGCCGCGTTGCGACGGGGACATTCGCGGGCGCTTACGGCAGCATCAAAGGCGAAACATCCTATACATTTGATGAATTGGAAGCTCTTTTTGCGCTCATGGCCATGAAGCCGTAACGCAGGAAAGGAGAGTGCAGTGTGCGCGCGATTGCGTGGCTGATTGTGAAGCTCAGCGGCTTGTTTGTCAAGCTGTACCACCTGATTTTGAACGCCATCCGCCGGTTTGACCGCGCGATGCGCAAGCGCTACCGCCCCAAGCACCTTGCCCTGATGGTGGTGCTGGTGATTGCGGCTACAGCGTCGATTACACTTTTTGTCCCGCCGTATCTGGGACTGTCCAACGACGGCAGCTTTGCCGCTGTGTTGGCGGATACCGGGCTGTCCCGGCTTGACCCGTCTGATACAAGCGCTTTCTTCAACTATTATGAGCGTGTCTATAATGTCGGCTCGTCCGCGCTTCCGACCGGTACAACGCCGCTAATTCAGCGGATGCTGGTGCGCACGGCGGTCGTCATCGACGAACTGGTGACGCACGACGGACTGTTTGACATGCGCTTCCTCGCAGCAATCTATCTGCTGATTTACATCCTGCTTCTCATCCCGATGCTCTCCACGCTGCTGGGACGCGTCAAAGTCTACTCCGAGGGGCTGTTTATCGCGGTTTTTGCTGTGCTGATTTTCGGCGATACCGCCATGATAACCCGCTTTGCCTCTTTTTACACGCAGCCCATTGAGCTGATTTTGATGGTTGCCTTGGCGAACTGTGTCCTGCAGATTCCGGATAGCCTGAACCGCTTTCTGCCGCAGATTGGGCTTGCCGTCACGGTCATCCTGATGATGGCGGTCAACCAGTACTGTGCGCTGATGGGCGTCGTCTTTTCTGTTGCGTACTGGATGCTCATGCGTCACAAAGCGGATGCGCTTCATAAGGGGCTGTATTCGCTCCTTGCGGTGCTGCTGTGCGTCGTCAGCGTCATGCAGACGGGCGATATGCTCAACAATCAGACGATTAACGAGAAGTACGACCAAATGACGCGCGGCGTTCTCTTTGAGGCGACTGACCCGGAAAAAGCACTGGCGCAGTTCGGCATTGAGGCGCGGTATTCCGTGCTGACGGACACGTATTCCACGCAGAGCTACCCCGTTGTGCTGCCGGAAAGCGGCGCGCTGGATGAGGGCTTCCTTGATCAGTACACGACGTCGGACGTGACGCTGTATTACCTGCGCCATCCGATTCAATTGCTGGGGCTGTTTGAGGTCGGCGTGCGCAACGCGTTCTTCACACGAACGGATTATTCCGGCAACTACGAGCAGTCCAGCGGAATGCCTGCGCGGGCAAAGGCGCTGTTCCTTTCTATCTGGTCAACGTTCAAGGAGCGTTCCGCCCCGCAAACGGCGGCGTCGCTGCTCCTGCTGGTCGTCGCCTTCCTCTTCTTCCGCCGTAAAGCGGACGAAAAGCTGGAATCCGGCAGGGAAGCCGCGAGTGTCTACACCATGCTCAGCGTGCTGCTTTTCGCGGCGGTTACTGTCGAGCTGATGACGGTCGTCATCCTCAGCGGCGATAGTCTGCTGCTGCGCCAGAGCTTCCTGATGGGCTGCCTGATTGACCTGCTGGCGATTATGGCGTGCACTGAGGGACTCCACCGACTGAAAATTATTGAAACGGACGGGCAATGAAGGAGGCTGCCATGAAAAACGAAACGCAATCGGCACTGGTAGCGCGGGACGCGGCTATCATTTTGCTGCTGATCTGGGCGTTTATGCAGGCGCTGCTGATGATTTGGGCACCTGCGGATACGCAGACGACGTATTTGCTGCTGTTGTTCCTGATGGATATTGCCGTGCTGTGCGGCTTTATGGATCGCGTCAACACCGGCACGGCGCTTGCGGCGACGATTACCTGCGGCTGGGTGGCGTATAAGCTGTATTCTTTTTATGCCGTGGGCGAAACGGTGTACTTGACAGATTATTTTGTGACTGTACTGCCGCTGCTGGGATCGGGCGCGGCGGCGCTCTTCTCCCGCAGTATGCGCCGCGTCAATGCTGAGAACAAGCTGCTGCGCCGTCAGGTGGATGAACAGGTGCTGGTGGACGATGTGACGGAGCTGTATAACCTGCGCGCCATGTACCGCGATGCGCAGATGATGACAGGCTACTGCGTCCGCAACCATCTGCCGATTTCGCTGATGATTATCCAGATGCGCTACGAAAGTGAACTGCACGGGATGCTGTCCCACAGCCGCTATATCCAACTGCGCAAGCGGCTGGCGGAACTGGTGATGGACAGCGTACGCGTAGAGGATAAGGTCTATTGCATTGACGAACATGGCACGATGGCGATTTTGCTGACCTCCAATGAGGCAAACAGCGCCTATGTCCGCAGCCGTATCATTGCAGCGGTGACGAAGGAGGATGCTTTTGACGGCATTCTGGAGCGCGGGACGCATATGGATCTGCGCTTTGCCTACAAGGAGTACGACGAGCATTTCGGCAAGGACATGATGGCGTTCAAGAAAGCTGTTGAGAGCGAGCTGGCGTATGATGTGTAAGGCGAAAGCGTGGGTACTGGCGCTGGCGGCGGGGCTGCTGCTTCTGCTGATACCCGCACAGGCGCGCGCGGATGTGACCCGTCTGCTGATTTTGAACGACGAGCAGACAAGTGAGACGAGCGCAGCGGCGACGGACGTCCTGCGGCGATTCGCACTCTATTCCAGCTGGACATGCACGTTTGCCAGCAGCGAGGATGTGCCGGACACCGACGGCTACACCGCCGTCATCATCTGCACCGACCCGAATCGGGCGCTGAATGCGTCGGTGGCGCTGGCGATTCAGGAGAGCAAACTGCCCGTGTTTGTCATCGGCGCGGGCGGCTTGGCGGAGCTGACGAAAACGCAGGTATATGAAGGCTCGCTGACATTGCGCTTGCAGACGCAGGCAAATGCCGCGAACGATATGCTGCTTTCCGGCAATTCGCTTCTGCTGATGAAGAAAAGCGGCGAATCGCTCGGCGGACAGATTTTCGTCGGTGCGCAGGCATTCCCGCTTTGCCAAACGGCGGGAAACATCACCCATTTGGCGTATTTTGACCCGTCGCAGGAAGCACAGTGCGCGTTCCTCTCAACGCTGCTGCAAACGTGGCTGTGGCCCTACAAGAATTCCCCGACCGCATACGGGCAGTATCTCGTGCTTGACCGCATTTATCCGTTTGCCGACCCGGAGCGGCTGCTGTCGCTGGTGGAGATGCTCGAGACGGAAAATGTGCCGTACGTCCTGTGTGTCATGCCGATTTACGCCAATGCCGATTATCCGGCAATGAAGCGTTTCTGTGAGGTGCTGCGGTATGCGCAGAGCCGCGGCGCGGGCATTGTGATGCACGTTCCGCAGGTGACGCTGGTGAACGTGACGGTGGAGGAATTGCAGGAGAATATCGCCAATGCGTATTCCGCCTATTCGCGCTATGGCGTCTACCCGCTGGCGATTGAAGCGCCGGATGTGTGGCTGATGAGCGAAAAAGGCCAGGATGTCCTGCGCGGCTGGCGAACGGTGTTCCTCTTCCGCTCGGATGAAGCGCTTTTCGGCGAGAAGCAGGCGGAGAACACGGCGTTGCGCGATGGCCACCAAATCGTCGCGCCTGCCTACGCTGACGCGACCGCCTTCACCAACGCCTACGCACAGGCGATTTACCTTGACCCGTCAGAGGATATCGAGACGCTCCGGACACAGGTCAATCGGCTGAAGAACTCCCGCACGGCGCTCAAGAAGCTTTCAGATGTGGAAGGCATCGTCTATGCGGGCGACCTGTATGTGCATTTTTATCCGGCGGATGGGCTGTATGTCAACGGACAGGCAGCGTCGCTTGCCTATCAGCGCTTCAATTACGATGAGGACTACGTCTACGACCGCGGCTTTGTGCAGTACATGACAGAGCAGATTCAGGCGAGCAACAAGCTGATTCTGGCGTTTGTGGTTGTAGCGTGTACGATTTTCATTGCCGGGATGATTATTTCCCGGCGGACGACGCGACGGCAGCTGCTGGGCAACCATACGCACGCGAAAGACGAGCAGGAGGGGGTGAATCTGCATGACGGCGGCTGATTATTTGATGCTGATTTCGATGGTCTGCATCTGGGCGCTGATGGCGATTAACGTCTTTCTGTCCGTCGGCGGATTCCTGTATTACCATCAGTGCAGCAAAACGGACGGGCATGTGCCGATTGACGAGTACCCGTTCGTGTCGATAATGGTGCCGGCGCACAACGAGAGCGTCGTCATTCGGCGCACCGTCCGCGCCCTGCTCAACTTCGACTACCCGCACGACCGCTACGAAATCATCGTCATCAACGACAACTCTACCGATGACACCGCAAATGTGCTCAAGCAGATTCAGGCGGCGAATCCCGGCCGCAACCTGATCGTCGTCAATACGGATAACGTTGTCGGCGGGAAAGGGAAGTCTAACGCGCTGAACATCGGCTATTCGGTAGCAAAAGGCAGCGTGTTTGCGATTTACGATGCGGACAACACGCCCGAACCGCAGGCGCTGCGCATTCTGGTGGAGAATCTGATGAGCGATTCGTCGCTGGGCGCGGTCATCGGCAAATTCCGCACACGCAATCGAAACGCTTCGCTGCTCACGCGCTTTGTCAACATCGAGACGCTGGCGCACCAGTGCATGAATCAGGCGGGGCGATGGTTCTACTTCGGGCTGTGCACCATTCCGGGCACGAACTTCGTCATGCACCGCCACATCATTGAGGAAATCGGCGGCTGGGATCCGGACGCGCTGTCGGAAGACACGGAAATCAGCTTCCGCATCTACCGCATGGGCTACAAAATCAAACTTGTGCCGCAGGCGGTGACGTGGGAGCAGGAGCCATTCCGCCTGGGGATTTGGTTCAAGCAGCGTACCCGCTGGGCGATGGGCAACCTGTATGTGCTGATCAACAATTTCAAGTATATCTTTGATCCGTCCGGCGGCAAAATGCGCATGGATGTGCTGTACTACGCGCTGGTGTATATCCTGATGGCATTCACGCTCGTCTGCTCGGACACCATGTTCGTTCTGGGTGTGCTGGGGTACAGCCATGTGTCGCTGGGCGGCTTGTCTACGATGGTGTGGGTGATGGCGTGCGCGCTGTTCGAGTGCAACGTCATGCTGACGCTGGCGCAGGAGAAGAATGAGTTTAATCTGCAATCGGCGGCGCTGGTTCTGCTGATGCTGTTTACCTACTCGAAACTGTGGGTGGTTGTCGTCCTCCGCGCCATGTGGATGACGGTGAAGAAAATCGTCAGCAAAACGGATTACACTTGGTATAAGACCGAACGTTCCGCAGACTAATCAGAAGGGATGGATTGAGAACGATGAACACACGCTATTTCACAAGCCGTCTGCTGGCCTTGATGCTCGCAGCGCTGCTGGTTTTCTCCTGCGCTGCGGCGGAGGAAACCGAAATTCCCAGCGGTGTGGTGGACAATTTTGTCCAGAGTGAAATTGAAAAGCAGCAATCTGCCAGTGACGCAACGGCATTTGAGGCAGGCGCGGCGGCAGGGGAGTATTATGCTGATTTCACCTTCGGCGGCGTGCAGACACTCAGCGGCATTACGACGACGCTGAGCCTGTACGCAAATCTGCCGAAGTACGCCAAGCCCGTCAGCGCCGTGCTGCGCCTGAGCTACACCGCATCCGACCTGATTCTGACGGACATTTCCTCCCTGACGTACTATATGAACGGCACGCCGTTCGGCTCGTCGAAGATTGTCGCGCGTTCCGACGGCGCGCAGACCGTGCTGTATGTGAGCGTCCCGGTGGAGCTGCTTACGACGGGCTATAATCTGCTCGAAATTCTCTCGTATGTCCGTCTGACGGACGACGAAGGCTGCCGCGACGACTACAATGGCGCGAACTGGGTCAAAATCGCGGACACGACTTGCCTGCGTATCTACTACGAGATTTCCGACGATGCGGATGAGCTGTACATGTATCCGTACCCCTTCATTTCGCTGATGAATCCCGACGGCGCGGAGAGTGTGGTTGCCGTCAGCGACGCGGCGGACGAAGCCGAGCTGACCGCCGCCATGATGCTGATGGCGGGCATGGGCAACAGTCTGTCTGCCAAAAACGCCATGACGCTGTGCCGCCTGTCGGACGCGAAAAGCGAAAACGTGCTGTATGTGGGACTGAAGAAGAACACGCCGGAGTATCTGCTGTCTCTGCTGACGCAAAGCGTTCCTGCAACGGGCGCACTGGTGCAGCGCGCGACGGATGGCGACACATCGTATCTGCTGATTGTCGCGGAGGAAGAAGCCGCGCTCAGCGAAGCCGCCGCGCTGCTCAGCGACACATCCCGCGTGGCGCAGCTCCACACATCGCAGACCTACGTTTCCGTCGGCGAAGCGCAGCAGTATGCCCTCGCATCGGAAACGTCCGGGCTGACGCTTGCGGGGCAGTACACCATTAAGGACATTTCCGGCAACGGCATCAGCTTCTCCGGCCCCTTCACGCAGAAGATGACGATTTATCTGCCCGTCGCGAAGGACTATGTGCTGTCCAGCGAAAGCCGCTTCTCCTTCGACATCCGGTACAGTGAGAATCTGGACTTCGACCGCAGCCTCGTCACGTTCTACTGGGGCACGAGCATTCCGCTGTATTCCCACAAGCTGACCAAAGAGGGCGCAACGGGCGAAACGCTGACCTTCTCCGTCCCGGCAGACGCCATCGGGGAGGCAGGCAGCAGCATTACCGTTGTGTTTGACCTCGAAATCAAGGATTTGGACTGCACCGTGCGGTCGATGAACACGCCGTGGGCGTATATCGCGGCAAACTCGTCACTGTACCTGCCGGCGGGCGAAAACACAACGCTGAATCTGGCAAATCTGCCGGCACCGTTCCAGCGCGCAAGCCGCATGAACAACGTTGTGATGATACTCAGCGATGACGCGACGCAGACGGAATTGACGCTCGCGGGGCGCATCATGGCGATGCTCGGCGCGGGCAGCACGCCCTATGGCTTGCTGAAAGTCATCCGCGCGGAGAATTTCCAAGCAGCCGCCTACGGCAACAGCAACCTGATTGTCGTCGGTCTGTCCGACCGAAACAGCGTCCTCAAGCAGATCAATCCTTACCTGCATTTCCAGTACACGGACGATATGACCAGCCTTGCCGAAAGCACGAAGCTGGTGATGACGACGGATTATGCCCACGAAGCCAGCGTGCTCCAGCTGATGAAATCCCCCTACAACGAGACGATGGCGCTGTTGACTGCTTCCGCCGCGACTGAAGCAGGCTTGCAGAACCTGATGGCGCGCTTGAGCACGGAAAAGAACCGCTGGTCGCTGGGCAAGGAAGCGCTGCTGGTGGACAGCTACGGCGGCGCATCCAGCTATCAGTTCACCGTGTCCACAGCGCTGACGCAGAACGCGGAAAAGCCGTCGTTCGCGGATGTTATCGTGCAGAATCGTGAGCCGATGACGCTGCTGTTGGTCGGCATGGGCTGCATGTTGGTGCTGCTGCTTGCTGCAGTGCTGCTGCTCGTGCGTATTCACCACCGCAGAAAGTACGAAGATAAGTAACCTGATTTTCGGCGAGGCGGAGGAAGGAGACAAAGGCTCATGCTGTTCAACTCCATCGAATTTCTGCTGTTTTTCCCGGCAGTCGTGCTCTTGTACTACGCGATTCCGGGCAAACTGCGCGTCTTTTGGATTCTTCTGACGTCCTACCTGTTCTACATGAACTGGAATCCGGCGTATGCGCTGCTGCTGCTTTTCTCCACGGCGGTCACGTTCCTTTTCGGCTTGCTGATTGGGAAACGGCGTACCAAGGAGAAAGCAGCGGCAGAGGCAGGACGCCCGATTCACCAGCTTTCCAAGGTCTGGGTTGGCGTGTCCTTCGCTGTCAACCTCGCGATTCTCTTCTTCTACAAGTATTTCGACTTTACCGTTGACAACATCAACGTTATTCGCGGGTGGATGGGTCTTGCGCCTGTCACACCCGGTTTTGACGTGCTGCTGCCCGTCGGCATCTCGTTCTACATCTTTCAGGCGCTGTCGTATGTCGTTGATGTTTACCGCGGCGACGTGCGCATGGAGACGAATTTCATCAAGTACGCGGCGTTTGTCAGCTTCTTCCCGCAGCTGGTCGCCGGGCCGATTGAACGTTCGACCAACCTCCTGACGCAGTTCGACACGCCGCATAAGCTGGAATACGATAACGTCCGCGACGGTCTGCTTCGGATGGTGTGGGGCTTCTTCCTCAAAATCGTCATTGCTGACCGCGCCGCGATTCTGGTCAATCAGGTGTTCAATTACTGCAATTACTACGAAGGCCCGACCGTGCTGATTGCGGCGGTTCTCTTCGCGTTTCAGGTTTACGGTGACTTCGCGGGCTATTCCAATATCGCCATCGGCGCGGCGCAGGTCATGGGCTTTAAGCTGATGAAGAACTTTGAGCGCCCGTATCTCGCTGTGTCCGTATCGGACTTCTGGCGGCGCTGGCATATCTCGCTCAGCACATGGTTCCGCGATTACCTCTATATCCCACTGGGCGGCAACCGCAAGGGGAAGGTGCGCAAGTACATCAACCAGATGATTGTCATGCTCGTGTCGGGCTTGTGGCACGGCGCGGCGTGGAATTACGTCATCTGGGGGGGTATCAATGGGCTGTATCAGGTGGCGGGCGGCATCACGAAGCCCTTCCGCCGCCGCATCCAGCAGAAAACCGGCGCGCGCACGAACACGCTGAGCTGGCGCATCGGGCAGGTGCTGACGACGTTTGTGCTGATTGACCTGTCATGGATTTTCTTCCGCGCGAACAGCCTCGGTGACGCCATGCACCTCCTGTCGAGCCTCTTCCGCGGCTGGAACACCAATATCTTCTTCGATGGCAGTCTTCTGAAGCTGGGGCTTGACCAGACGGAGTGGCTTGTGCTGCTGGGCGCGCTGCTGATTCTGCTGGCGGTCAGTCTGATGCAGGAAAAGGGCGTGTCCGTGCTGGAAGCGGTCAAGCGGCAGCAGCTTTGGTTCCGCTGGCTGATTTACCTCGCGGCGATTTTCGTCGTCCTGCTGACAGGCATCTACGGCCCCGGCTTTGCGGCATCGTCGTTCATCTACTTCCAATTCTGACGAAGGGAGCGCGGAAAGAATGAAAAAGCTGATTCAAAAAGCCGTCAAGGTTCTCGCCTTCCTTCTGGTGCTGGCGCTGTGCTATGGACTGATGGATCAGGTGCTGAAAATCAAGACGGATGACATGGTGTCGCTGGTGAAGCTGCGTCAGCTGCCGCCGGACACGGTGGATGTGCTGCTCGTCGGGTCGTCGCATATCGGGACAAATGTTGATAATCAGCAGATTTTCGATGAATATGGTATTTCAAGTTACAATTTGTGGGTTGGCATGCAACCGATCTGGAATACTTACTATTGCTTGAAAGAAGCGCTGTCAGCACAAAGCCCGCAGATTGTGATTGCTGAAGTGTACTTAAGCACGACAACAATGGACTATTCGCCGAAAGAAACGGCAATAAAAAATGTTGAATTGCTGAACTTTGGAATCAACAAAGTTCAAGCTGCTTTCGCATCTTATGAAAAGTGGACGGATGCCGTAGAAGCCTTGTGGGGATTGCCGTACTATCATGAACGGTATGATGATTTAACTATTGCGGATTTTGTGCAGGAAAATGATTTGTCGCTTCCTGCGCCGAGACGCCCGGAGGGTGGCGTGGCTATCCTAAAAATGCTGGATTATGCTTCCATTACAGATAAACTTCCGATTACTGAAAAAAACGAACAGTATTTGCGAAAAATTATTGATTTGTGCAAGCAAAAGAACATTACGCTAATATTGATGGCTGCGCCGTTTGAAGCGACAGAAGAAGCTGCTATGCGGCTGAACACTGTTGCAGAAATTGCCAAAGAAGAAGGCGTACCGTTCCTCAACTATGTGAAGGAATGGGATAGCCTTGGGATGGACGCAAACACTGACTTTTATGATGGCGGTCACTTCAATAATCAAGGTATTGTTAAGTTTTCCCGCATTGTGGGACAGTATTTATCACAGAATTATTCTTTGCGTGATTGTAGAAAAATTGAAGGATTTATATGGAATGCTTCGCAGACAACTGCTGATAAAAACAAAGCAGAGTTTACCTTAAGCAATCAGTTCTCTGGTGATGGTGTTTCTGAATACTATGATACAAAGATTAAACTCTATGAAAATCGTTATAGTTCATGGACAATATTGACCCAAATTGGTCTGCCCTTGCCAGACACGGATGAAGGGCAGGTCGTTATGGCTTGCTTTGATGAGCAAAATGGCGAGAATTATCGTGGATTGCTGATTCGCGGTGAAGGCAATGCGCTCCAAGTGATATTGGGGAACAATCGTACATTCATGCTGCCACTTTTGCATGGTGATTCCGCTACGCTTGCTATCACCAAGGACAATGAACGATATTCTATTTATCTAAATGGTGAAAAACTCTATGAGAATGAGCAGCTTCCCTGCGATGCCTATTCCGGCACGCTTCTCCTCGGCTGCGAAGAGCTTTCCCCCGGCGGAGAGAAGTTCCGCTTCTCGCCCACGCGCGTGCTGAACCTCGAAGTCTATGACAGCGTGCTGACGGAAAGCGAAATCCTTGCGTGGCAGCCGGAAGACCTGCCCGAAGCGCCCAAGCCGCTCGGCATCGGCGTGAAGGACGCGGCGGAAGTCTACACGCTTCCGGAGCAGTTCGTCGGCGGCGACGAAACGTATCGTCAGGCGTCGTATCTCGATACGCAGACACAGCTGTTTGCCTCCACTGCGACGCGCTTCACCCTGCTGACCAGCGTCACGCCGAGTGAAAATCCCGGCAATGGCGTGTTCCTGTCCTGCTTCGACGAGAATGCCAAGAACTATCGCGGTCTGCTGATCCGCCAGCTGGACAACGCGCAGATCAACATCGTTTTCGGTCAGAATGTCGGCGTGACTGTGCCGGGCGAATTTGACCGCGAAATGCATATCGCCATCGTCAAGGACGGCGCAAGCTACCGCATCTATGCGGACGGTCTGCTCGTCGCCGAAGCCGAATCGCCTGCGGATAGCTATGACGGCACGCTGCTCATCGGCGTCCAGCGCGACGCGGACGGCAATATCTTCCGCATCAGCCAGACGCAGGTGAATCACCTGTCTGTCTACGCGGGCGTGATGGCAGAAGCGGACATTGCGGCCTACGACTTCGCCGACGCGCCGCTGCCGCCGGAACTGGTTGCGGAATCCGCCGCGTACACCATGCCCGGCGCATTCGTCGGCAACGGCAGTGACCGTGCGCTCGACACGGGCGTGAAGCTCTACGACGTCGCGACGAAGGACTGGACGCTCGACACCGTCATCGACGTGCGCAAGGGCGTCAACAACGGCGTCTACATGTCCTGCTTCAGCGAGGAAACCGGGCATTACCGCGGCTTCATGCTCCGGCAGGACAATGCCGATACGCTCACAGCCTATGTCGGCAATAGCGTCGGCGTCACGGTGGATTTGCCGCAGGGCACGTCGCTGATGCACCTCGTGGTCGTCAAATCCGGCAGTCAGTACACGATTTGGCAGGATGGTCAGCTTGTCCAGCGTGTCGAAAGCGCCTGCGATAACTACGACGCGACGCTCCTCCTTGGCGCACAGCGCGATGCGGACGGAAATCTGTTCCGCTTCTCGAACGCGGGCATCCGGACGCTGAACATTACGGACGGCGCGCTGTCTGACACGGACGCGGCGGCGCTTTCCGCCCCTGTGAAGGACAACAGCCGATTCTAACCCATATCGAAAGAGAGGAATCTTGCGCATGGAACAGACACGACGGGCGAGGCTGACCGGATTGATGGCGGCACTGCTGACCGTAGCGGCGATTCTGTGGACGCTGTTTGCGTCGCCGTCCATCGGGGTGGTGGCGGATGGCAGCTATGCTTCGGCGGCGGAAGGGCTTGCGCTGCGCTATGCGGAAGAGAGCATCCCGACCGGGCAGCGCGTGGAGGAATTCGCCTATGAGGACACGGCGTATTCCACTCTGTTATTCGCTTCCCGAACCTCCGTCGGCGCGGCGGTTGCGCTCGTCCGGCTGGCGACACACCCGTTCGGTCTGGGTTTCAGCACGCGTTATTTGGCGGTCGTGTATGCGCTGCTGATGGGCTGGGGCGCGTACCTGCTGGCGAACGGGATGGCGCGGCGGTCGCGCACGGCGGCGATTCTTGCGACGCTCGGACTGCCGCTTGCGCTGGCGAATCCCGCCGTCATCGGCTATTTGAACAGCCTGTATGCGGTCGGCGCTTCCATGGCATATTTGCTTCTTTTCCTCGGCACGACGGTTTATTGCCTGTGCCGGGAAAAGGGATGCGGCGTTCAATGGACGCTGCTGGTGCTTTTTGCGGCGTTCTTAGGCTATCTGTTCTACCTTTACAAGAAGGGTGACGACAGTTCGGCAGATGAAGTGCCGCAGCTTACCGAAAAGGACAAGATACCTGTTCTGATACTTATCACTCTTATAGGACTTGTGAGCATCGTACTCGGAAGCGACCTTACGGTTGCGTCCGCAAAGAGCATAGCGCAGGTAATAGGAGTGGACGACAGGACTATCTCGCTGACCGTTGTTGCATTCGGCACATCACTGCCGGAGCTTATAACCTGCATTGCGGCTTCGCTCAAGAAGAAATCGGATATTGCTATAGGCAATATAATCGGCAGTAACATTTTCAATATCTTGTTCGTTGTAGGTCTGGCATCAATATGCTCGCCGAGCGTACTGACCTTCGGTGAGGCATTTATCATTGATACTATAGTTGCGATAGCTACTGCTGTACTGCTGGGTCTGCTCGTTTTACGCAAAAAGGAGCTTACAAAAGCGGGCGGTATAATTATGCTCGTTGCTTACGCAGGATATTTTGCGTATCTGTTTATTAACCCGTTAGGGCTTGCGTGACAGGAGAAAATATGGTATTTGAAAAAATAAGAAAAGCTGACCGTGAAGAATATCTCGCTATGGAGCATGATTTCTATCATTCTCCCGCTGTGCTTCACCCTATCCCCGATGAAAATCATAAGCTTACATTCGATGTGCTTATGGAAGGCTCACCGTATACAGTCTGCTTTATGTTCCGCAGTGACGATAAAAAA
>OGSD01000656.1_pt1 | contig 35785 bp, 29 predicted proteins | sample 1553571 | NCBI WGS metagenome assembly OGSD01 (sample SAMEA2580072, study PRJEB22360) | human gut metagenome | biome: human gut; feature: human-associated habitat; material: faeces | place: Denmark | collected 2008/2010 | reverse complement strand
TGAAACCCGCATAAACACTGGCTTTTTTAAGCAACTCGATTTATTCAAACTCAATGATTCCCATCTGAAGAAATGCCAAAGTCAGCATGGAAAACAGTTGAAAACCTTCTCCTTGTAAATAGTTTGTCTCCTGCCTTGTAAATACAGCATGACTTGCCGGAGCAAAGTCATCTACATCCCAATCAATAGCTTCATTCATCAAATAGTCTGCAAATTCTCTTGCAGCTTTTATTATAGTCTCATCTGAAACCTTATTAAGTTGTATTTGAGTATTGTTACCAATAAATGTTTTTACTTCCTTGCCGAGATGAAAACTAAGACTACTTGTATCATCTACAAAATTTGAGACAATATAGCTCTCAACACTTGGATAACTAAGGAGTAATTGGCCTGGCTGTGCGTCATCTTCATTATCATTGGGATTGACCAATTCTTTTCTCTTTATTCAGCTTCATCTGCCACCTCGTGATACATTGGAATGCCACCAAAGACTCCACTTACATACATCTTCTCAACGTTCTGAGCAGAGCGAGGCTGATCAGAAGATATGCGGTGCAAAGAGCTGCCTTCATTACCATGAAACTCAACCGTATATTCCTGATCCGGTCTAAGAATCGAATTAGACAGAAGGTTCACAGAATGCGTAACAAAAATCATCTGTGCATTCTGTGAATGTTGCATAAAATATCGTACCATGAGACTTTCCAACTGATTGTGAAACCCACTAGAAAATTCATCAATTAGAAGCATTCCACCCTTTTCAATTACACTCAAAAAAGCTGGTAATAAACGTAGTAGATTCTGGTTACCCATAGACTCTTCGACAAAAGGAATCGGTACATCTACTCCCTTTCTACGGAAGAAAATAGACTTCTCCTTTTCATCACTTCCCGCCGTAATTCTATAATTTGTGCCCTCTGCTGAATGTGAATACTCAATTTTCTGCTCAAAATTATATTCTGCGAAGAAATCATTGATTTCTTCACAGCCATCTCTATCCAAATATTGGGTCAAAGAGAGATCGACCTTCCCATAAGATTGAATTACCCGATCAAACATATTGATATATACAGAATTTTTCAAATAATCCATCCACTTAGCCAATACAGGATTAGAAGCAAATTTAGTATTAAAGTATAGTGTTCTAAGAAATAACGTATCTTTTCCTACATCACTTTCGTCATAGAAAGTTCCATTTTTATCTACAATATATGCCTTAGCTGAGACACCCATACGGTCAAGCAATACGTCATCTCCAACACGAAGTCTTTCGGTGATAACTCCTTTGCTTGTATCAACTTCTATCGTATATTTTACAGTCTGATTATCTATTAAGAACTCATAGTCCAGAGAGTAGCTATATCCATCTCCGAACATGCAACGAAACATTCCAGAGTTGATGCTACGCTCTGAAAACAATAAATCCAGCAACAATTTTACTGAAAGAATTACATTAGATTTACCCGATGCATTTGGTCCAACAAATACACACCCTTTCAATACTCCGCTCTCGGAAACATTTCCCGGTAAAATTGAATAGTTAGTTTTGGAGAGATCAACCTTCGTACAGTTTTTGAAAGATTTGAAATTATTCATTGTTATTTTAGTAAGCATAATCGACCTCCATGAAATCATATTTTACATCTAGAGTATACCACCAAAATAAATATAGTGCAATATTTTTACTCATCTATTTAACTATTCGTATTTTTTTTACGGCCTTGTCTATTCTTGGATTATGCGCACTTGTAACAGTAAATTCCAGATTGCATCTTCCTAAGCGCCTTTTGACGGAATAATGTAAACTCCAAATCTCTCGCCTAGGATTTTAGGTACATTTATGTCATACTCTAAAAAACGCAAAAAACTAACTAGTTTTTTAGAGGAGGACTTATCATGAATCAATCAACTTTTGAAATCAGAAGCAAGCATTGTAAATCAATTATTGAAGCATGTATGTCCAGACCATCTGGCATTACAGCAAAACAATGGTTAGCTGATAATAACATTTCGGATAAATCGTATTACTACTGGCTTCGAAAGTTCCGTAAGCAATCTTATGAATCAATGTCTGATTCTACTGATGCTGTTTCATTACTTGCAGTTTCAGAAACGTCAAATAATGAGGTTACATTTGCTGAAGTTCCATTTCAGACACATACTGAAACAACAATGAATTGTGATCCAGCCTATAGCCGTAATAAATCGCATTCACAAGCTCACCATCGTAAAAGTTCTCAATTGCTTCTAATATTTTTTGCATTGCCATGATGCACACTGGCATATATTATGACAGTCTTCATGCAACCACCTTCTCAGTAATTGCCCCATTTTAATATACTAGTCCTTGCTAAAATCATTTATTTAACAATCTCACAAAATAAAGGATATTAACAAATCATACATATATCTCTGTATATTCTGGTATGTACTTTGAATACTTAAAATACTTATCAACAGTTTTTTTATCCAACCCAGTATCGTTGATAAATGAATCAACATTATCACATCTATCAAGACTTTGCTTTTCATACAAAGTTAATACATCCATGGACAAATCGATCGTTCCCTGTTCGCCATATTTGCCTAATCTTTGTAACAAGTTGTCAGTTTCTGTTTTTGAACGATCCACTAATAGATAAATATTTGTTACCATCTTAGCTCCATCTTGATATTTGAAATCACATACCTTCATCAATTCGTAGTTTGTCTTTTTTACTTTATTTCTTTTGATTACCTTATCCTTTAAATAAGCTTCACATATTTCTATAGTTTTCTTAGAATATTTATCTATTTCTATCAATAGACTATCCTTACCGCTATCATCTATTAGATAATAAGAATAATCTTTCTGACAAGCCTCCTGCATATATTCCTTTTCCTTAGACTTATACTTTTTTGATAAGCCTGCATTTACTGAAAATGCAATTAAACTCGTATGCTTCATCTTAGCAATTGTTTTGTCCAAGTCCTCTATTATACTTGGTTCAAACTCACCATCATAATCAAACCATACAAACGTACTCTCTTTAAATTCAATATCTGCTATAGCTTCGGTAACCGATTTTCCAATAAGTTCTATTTTGCTCAAGGGCTTGTTAAATGAAAATCTTTTCAACTTATTCTCGTCTATTCCATCGTCCACATTATCTTGCATTTTTTCAATAGAAATCATTCTATTAATTTTACAATTTTTATTAAAAAATACAAAATCTGCAAAATACAATGAGCCCATACCCACATAGTCTATACTAGTTCCAATAATAGCAGTAAACTCGTTGACTAATTCTGCCATTATGCCTCTTTCAATTTGTTTTTGAGGCCGAATTTTATAATTAATTACATTGTAGCTATTCATCTAAAAGCACCTTCCCCATTACGAATGAATAAATTTTTTCTCCAAGCTCTTTGTTTGTACTTGCTTCAAAGTATCTTTTCAATTTAACTGTTGTTTTTTCATCAATATACATTGGTATATTCTTTATTTTGTCCACAGCTTTATAGTTTTCAAGCTCTAATGAAAATCTTTGATTCTTTATTTCATATAACTCATCTAAGGGTTTAACGATAAAACCATTTGTTGGAGGAACAGTAGATTCCTTTTTGCAATTCCTAATAACTTCCTGTAACCCTCGTAATTTTGGTAAAACAATTTTCATCTTGTCTATCATTTTTTCATAAATATACTCATAAATTGGATGCTGCAAATCAATTCCGTCCTTTGTTGTATTTAAAGGCAGTTGTGTTGCATCATTAGAATTCAAATAAACAAATCCTCTAAATCTTGCAAAATCATTATGAAAAACTGGCATTACCTTATCAGTACTTTTTATTCTATCATCTATCTCACTATCTTCTTCTGTAGAATATTCAGCTGCCCAACCTGTCAGCTGAGTTTTATCATTCGCGATTATAGTTCGACCATTACAAATAATATTCCAGCCTGCTTTCTGTGGATTAGGAGATCCTACTCCTATTATTAGTTTTACTGATACATCTCCTAATTCTTCTTCTTCTATATCTGACTTTAATATGTTTGATTCAAATAAATCCTCACCCATATATATAACACGTTCATTATTTATATATATTGATACTCCCTTTTCTAAAAGCTCATGATATGAATTAGAAATCTTATCCTTAAGACTTTTGATATTTCTTGGATATTTTAGATAGCTAATTATTGACTCATTAAGCTTTTTGATATGAATATGAACCCCATCTTTAAAGCTGTACTGTTCGTCTTCCAAATAAAATTTCCAATCATCAATTGGTTCGCCCTTTTCATTTTTTGTTTTTAAAGTGAGCCACTTGTCCTGAGTCATGTATACTTTAAAGGAATCCTCTTTACATTTACTTTTAACTTCAAAATCTTTTCCTATTTTGAAAATGGATCTTTTCATTCCAATCCCATACATTCCCAATGTTCCAGAAGTCCTTATTTCGCTATTTCCAAATCTAAATGCCTTGTGGATTGCTATATCCTTAGACATGCCACCGCAATCGTCAGTAATAGAAAAAAAATCATCTTCAACGCTAAAATTGATTCTAATCTCACTTTCGCCATTCATATAATTTTTTTTATGTGCATCAATTGAATTATCAATAAGATCCAAAATACAACTTTCCGCAGAAACATCTTTTGTTATCATGTCAATAAAATATTTCTTTGATGGTGAAGTGTTAACAATTAAACTTTCCATTTGCCATTCTCCTCGTATAATATCTTTTAGATACATAAATACATGTATCTTGGTTAATAAGTTACAAAATAAATATTGTTCAATAGGCTTAGTAAAGCCCATGATATAATTGTCCTAGTGTCAATCAGTTAATAGTTCTTTTTTCTCCTGTTGAACCAGCAATGGTTGCTTCATAGATAGTCTGTCCCCCTGACATGGAAGTTAGCTTCAAACCAGCTGGCTGTTTGCTTAAGTACATGGACGACCATTTAGCAGTGTGGTTTCGCATCTGTCCATCTTAAGCTGGATTCTTATATGCGAGGGTGTCGATGCTCCATGATCATGGGTTTTACCAAGCCGATTGAACACTTTAATCTACAACGAAAGAATGTGATTACAATGAGCACACTCTACGTCGGTATTTATGTAAGCAGCAAATCCAATGTCGTTTACTTAATGCTTCCAAATGGTGATAAACACAGTAACTTTTCTGTTGCTAACTCACATGAAGGTTCTACACAACTGGTAAAAAGAATCCTTTCTGCTTTAACTTCACATTCCCTTGACACGGTTCTGATTGGTCTTGAAGCAACCTCTGTCTATGGAGACAATCTCGTGTACTTCTTAAGGGAAGATGCCACTCTGGCACCTTTTAACAGAAAGATTCATGTCCTCAATCCTAAGCAGGTCAAGAAATTTCATGACGCTTATAATGATCTGCCAAAGAATGATTATGTGGACTCTTTTGTTATTGCTGACTGCCTGCGTTTCGGTAGAATCAACAAAGAGGTTTATCTCGGAGACTATCGCTACAAAGCGCTCCAGAACCTCACACGGGCACGTTTCTTCGCTGTTCAAAATCTGGTAAAAGAAAAGCAGCGATTTATGAATGTGCTATTCAAGAAGTATTCTACTATGACGCAGGAGAAGGTATTTAGCGATACCTTCAGCACTACTGCCATTGCTGTCTACAATGAATTTGAATCAGCAGAAGCATTGGCAAATATGGACTTACATGAGCTTACTAACTTCATTATGGAAAAAGGAAAGAATCGTTTTCCTGATCCTGATGCAGTAGCCAAAGCCATACAGAAAGCTGCCCGCAGTTCTTACCGTTTACCTAAGACGGTAAATGATTCTGTCAATCAGGTGCTTTCTATATCCATAATCTCCATGAAGGCATTGGAATCTCAAATCAAAGAGTTCGATAAAGCCATTAAAGCCCAGATGGAACTCTTGCCAAACGTATTGATATCCATTCCGGGTATCGGACCTGTATATTCAGCCGGAATCATGGCTGAAATCGGTGATATCAATCGTTTTAACAGCCAGGCTGCTCTTGCTAAATATGCAGGACTTGCCTGGAAGCAGCACCAGTCCGGTGGTTTCGAAGCCGAAGTTACACGGCTCATTCCATCCGGCAACCGATTTTTAAGGTACTATTTGTGTGAAGCAGCATTCTCTCTTGTAAGATGCGACAAGGAATACAGCGACTTCTACCACCTCAAATACAAAGAGGTCAACACAAACGTGCACTCGCATTAACTGCCCGTAAATTTGTGCGTTTAGTCTTTCGACTGCTGAAAGACAACCGCCTATACTGTCCAGCAAAGTAGATTTCATCTATTTGCTGATGAGTTACGCCCTGCTCATTTTTAAAAATCTGGTCGACAGGGCTTAGATGGGTGTTTTTTGTCTTCATGAGATATATACAAAAATACATGATTTTTATATCATTTATCTCTTGACATCACACCGCTGGACTATCTTTTATATTCTTTTAGTCCACTCATTTTAGCGTACGCCCACATTCTGTTTAGTAATTCATCGTCATAATTCTGTATATCAGCCTGAACTAATAAATCATCTGTTTCAATCATCTTTTTATTTCTGTCTTCTATTATTAATAAGTATTTTCTATCTGGAAGTCTATTATTCTTTTTTAAATTACATTCAGGACACGCTAAAACGAAATTCCATATTTTATCATCTTTCACAAAAGACCAGGGAATAAAATGATCTACATGTATAGCCCTATGTAACAGTCTTCCACAGTAGAAGCAGGTATTCTCCTCAAACTCTTTTCTTAAAATCTCTCTATATATCGACAAATCCTCGCGTCTTGGCGTTGCCATTTCAAGTTTGCCAAGAACTCTAATTAATGCAGAATCATCATTGATTTGTTCTAAAAATTTTGCCCATGCGAAATAATTCAGTTTTTCTAATTCTGATTTATGTTTTAGCATAAAATCATATACTAATGGATTTAAAGTTAGTCCCTCTTCCTTCACATCAAAAGAGTATATTATCCCATCAAAATCTTCGTACAACGCCCCCACAACACATCTTTTACATTCTTTTGTTACTTTGCTAATAATATCCGCTTTAAGTTTTTCATCAATTGACTCAAATTCTAAATTACTTATAATGGGATTTTTAGCAATTGCTTCCTGAAAGACCACTTCAAGCCTTGAATACGTTGATCTTTTATCCTTCCTCATCTGACGCAAGTCGTATTTGACAATTAAATTCCAATAATTATATGTAAAGTGTTCAAACAGTTCTCTAAATGAATAGTAAATACCGTTTTCTTTTTGAACCCCATTAAACACACTATCTAACAAAGATTTAACTAATCCAAACTTATATGTATTTCTTTTTTTACTTGCATCGGAGAATACATAATTAAATAAAGACCAGATCTTATCCTCGCTCACAGCATATTCTGTTATCTCACCACTTTTAAGATCCCATCCCGCCATTATTACACCTACTCTTGAAATTGTTTTGCAATAGTAATAAGTTCTTTAAAATTCCTTATAACTTCACCCTTGTTACTTTCTGGTCCCCAACTGATTCTGACTGAGCTTTCTATTTCATCTTCTGGAATTCCCATTGCTGTCAAAACATAACTTGGAGAATAGTTCTGTGATGTACAAGCTGAACCGTTTGAAATACTGCAGTATTGTTTTGTTGAAAGCATAAGGGCTTCTGATGATACTCCTGGGAAGCAGATGTTTAAAGTGCTATTGACACAATAATTCTGATCTCCATTGATCTTATACTTAATTTCAGCCTGTCGGATGGAATCTAAAATATCATGCTTAATTGCTTGTAATTTTATCTCATTGTCCAGATAATTTTGTTCCGCAATCTCACAGGCACGTCCACATCCAGCAACTAATGCAACAGGAATGGTTCCTGGTCGAAGTCCATGTTCCTGCTGCCCTCCATACATGATGTTTTTAACAGGAGGCAACTTGTATCTATTTTTCTTCACTACAAGAACACCTACTCCTTGCGGTCCCATCAACTTATGTGCACTGAATGATAACATGTTATAGTGAAGATCCCTTATTTCGTCAACTAACTTTCCGCAACTTTGTGTTGCATCAATATGGAATAACGTTCCTCTCTCCTTTAATGCATCACCGATTTCTTTTACCGGTTGAATAATTCCAGTTTCATTATTCACATGCATAACGCTCACAAGTAGCGTGTCATCTCGAACTTTTGATAACACTTCTTCAGCATCTACTCTTCCTGAAAGATTTGGTGAAACAAATTCTACTTCAAAGCCTTCCCTTTCCATAGATTTTACAGTTTCAAGAATTGCTTTATGTTCAATGGATGTTGTTATAATATGTTTTTTGCCATTCTCTAGTGCATACTCTCTTAATCCTTGGATTGCAATATTATTGCTTTCCGTAGCACCACTAGTAAAAAATATTTCATCTGGATTTACAGCCAACAAGCCTGCAACTTGCTTTCGCGCTGTTTCTACCACGTTGCGCGCTGTTTCTCCATATGAGTGAGTTCTACTATCAGCATTACCAATCGCATTGCGATATACTTCAACCATACACTCTAAAACATCTTCTTTTATTGGCGCTGATGCATTATAATCTAGATAGACACTCATTGTTATACCTCCTTAATCGCTAGGTTGACTAGGTCATCAATACTTTTTATAAATCCAGTTCCACACAGATGAGAAATGCCTCGTTCTAAATTCAATTTAAAGTATTTTGCAACCGTCTCATCATCGACTCCTAGTCCCATTTCTGTACACCAAGCCTTTACCAATGCTTCATATAACTCATAGTAGTCTCCGCCAAATGTATACCAAGACATTTCTAAATTACTATCTGCTACAATTGGAATATCCGTAGGTACAGTTTTTTCACTTAATGAATAGCATAATGCCCATCTGCATAATACATTCCAGTTTTTAATTCCAGTCTTGCCTTTCAGTCTTGAAAGCTGATCTTTCGACTGCTGTGAAACCCTAACTTGTTTTATAATCATTTCTTATGCTCCTATTAGATATCCTTCAACTATCGAAGTACTTTTTGATTCTTCTTCATAATTCAACGTATACTCATCACCAATATTCTCTTTCATCATTTGGTAATATGTACTATCAATTTCAGAATCCGTTGATAAAATTATGGTTTGTTCTCCAGCATATGGAAAATATTTCTGAATCAGTGCTGTCCTATGCAATGAATCCAATCTTGATAGAGGGGTATCGATTATTACCGGCAATTTCTTCTTAGAACAGATAGCCAATGCCCATAAGATAGAAATTACTAGTAACTGTTGCTCTCCTGCCGATAATGAATTCTTATCCACCTCGCTATTATCTTCCGCCAAATACCTAATATCTAATGTCTCAGGGCACATTTCAACCCTATTAATTAAATTTCTCTTATTTGCGAGCTTCTTATAGCACAACGTAATTGTATCTGCTAAGACAGATGTTTTTCTGCTTTGTAGAGCAACCTGATACTTATCAATAATATCAAATGCAATATTAGAATATCTAAATTTCCTTTGTTCTTTATCTTCCTGCTCTTCTAGTGCCAAATAAGCTTCGACGTATTTATTAAATTCAGCCGTCGCATTTGTTAATGTGCTGGATATTCCTGTCCTTTTATGTTCCAACTTAGAGATTTTTACTTTGTCTTCAATAAGTTTTCTTTCTGTCTTCTTTATTTTCTCATAAACAGCTTTGAGTTCTTTTTCATTAATATCCAAGTTTAAATAACTTTCAATCTCTCCCAACTGCTTCTTTATATTTTTCATTTTTGTTTGTATTTCAATAGTTTGCCTTTTAGTATCTTGAAGAACACTCTCTATCAAACTATTAACTTGATAGAGTGCTTGATCTGAAAGTGCATATCTCTCTTCTATATTCCCATCTGTCAACGAGCTTTTGACATAATCTAAGAAATCTTTACCTGCTTGCGGCTCTCCTTTATAACCTGCCAAGAATGAATCCATCAATTCATCTAATTGCATTATGGCTTCCTTCATAACTAAGTTATCATGTTCATCTGTAGCTTCCAGTTTTATATTTCTAATCAGATCGCTAACCAGTAGAAGAGGCAATTCTCCAGCTGCTAATTCGTAAAGTTTTGTTTCTAGATTCTGTAGTTCTGATCTAAACAGTGCCCTTTTTTGCATAAGCTCTTTTCGCTTTTCTACGGCGTCTCCACCTTTTAAAGAATACATCTGATGTAGCTTGTCTAATTTCTCTGTATCTGCAGCTAATTTTGCTCTATTACTCTCCAATTCAGAATCAGCTGTTTCTAATTCTACATTCAGCTGGTCTTTTACCTGTCTTAATCTTTGCAGTTCTTGTGCCGATTTGTCTTCCGAAACAATTTTTGTTTTCTTTAAACTTCTACTTATATCGCTCCGTAGGACATCTAATACTGTGATACCCAGCATTGAACGGATAGCATTCTTCAATTGGCTATTAGTTGTATCAACTGCCATCTCTGCAATTTTCTCACCATCAAAGAAGAAAAAACTAGAAAGAGCGCTCGGTAATATATTTTCTACAAACATTGGCCAATTATTTGTAAGGAATTCGTTATATTCTCCGTCCTTGCTCACTCTAATTTCTTCTTCAACTTTTTTTGAAAATGCATTCCATGATCTCTTAACGATATACTCTTCTCTATTTGGATCATTTGTTTCAAATTTAAGTTCAACATAACATTCCATTTCACTAGAGTTCTTATTAATAAATGACTTCAAATATTGTGAATAAGATTTTATTTTGCTTTCTCTAAAGGCAAATGAATTTGAACCATATAATGCAAGCAAAACCGCCTCCAAAAAAGTGGTCTTTCCTCTACCATTCATTCCACCTATTAATACAATTGGTTTTTCTCCTCTGAAATTAAATTCGTTATCGCCTGCATACACTCCAAAATTGTGTAGCTTCAATTTTTTTATTATCATTCAGTTATTCTTCCTCGTCTTCAAATTCAGATTCTAAAGGTTGATAATCAAGAAACTTCTCATTATACTTTCCGCCATTTTCTTTTTTTCTGATCATCATGTCGTAATAATACTTGGTAGCATCCTCTTCATTTTTATAAAACGTTTTGCTTATAGTACTATCAATAGCGTCCAATATTCCTTTACGCTGATTTAATCCAGTTGATCTATTTTCTAGATCAATCAACGTATACATCATTTCAAAAACTAGTTCTTCGTCAGCATAAGAGGTTTCACATATTTCTTTTAAAATTTTCCATTCCTCTGACTCAAAATTATCATTATGAATCCATTCTGGATCTACAAATTTCTTACCAATAACTTCCTCATAAATTTTAGGAACAGTATCATCAAACTCATGCTTGTCATTGACCCATATTCTTCTAATTACCTGCAGTTCTGGAATACATATTAACTCTAAATTCGCAAATTCTTCTGGTCCGTTCTCATTAATATCCTTCTGAATTTCTAATAAACGCCTCAACCAACCCTCTCGTACCTCTTTCTTATATGGTCCATGAAAGAGTTTTCCATAATTCCCCTGAAGATTTCCTTTCATTCGGCGGAAGCTCCTTCTTTCTCTATCCCCTTTCTCATTTCCAAACTCATTTCTAAATTCAAGAAGTGCGCTCATCCACTCCTTTTCCTGGTCATTGGCTATCATCGCCTCCATAGACTTATCTTTTTCTACCATCGTGCAAACCCAACATCCAAATCTACTTTTTCCGCAGGTGGGTGCAGATTTATCAACTTGTAAAGGGCATTCATTATCAGCTGTTGCTCCTCTGTACATTGTCAAAAGATCCATATTTGAATATCCCCATGGATTTTTGTATTGCATTAAAAAGGCCCAGACGTCATCATCACTCCAATCTTCCATCGGCGAAAAGACTAGTTCATTTGCAAGCGTCGGGTTGGGACTTAATAATTCTCTTACACGCTTCTTTTCAAGATTTGTCATAGTTCTATTACGTCTTGAGCTTTCCTGTTTTCTTGTTCCCAATACAAGAATGATTTCTCCGTGCTCAGCAATTTTATTCTTAATAAAATTATTTACTGGTTGTATCTTAAGTCTATCTGTACACCATCTATACTTCATTCTAGGAAATGGATACCCTCTTCCAATAAGGTTAACCCAAAAGGTATTATTATAATCCGGTATAAGTCTCTCAGGCACAAATGGTAAATTCTTTTCTTCTGCCACTGCCTTCATTTGTTCGAGTGATTTTTCTACCCACTTTGACACAACGGGAGATTCAACCAATGTATCTGTATTCATGACATGAATCTTCTTTGTTCGTTGTTCCCGTGGTAGCTTTTCTATTGCCAACCACACTAACTGAACTGCTGCCGTACTATCCTTTCCTCCTGAATATCCTATCATCCATGGAATATCATCTGCCAAATATAAGTTTTGAATTGTCAAAATTAATCCATCTATTAGTTCCTTACTAATTGCCATTATGTTTACTCCTTAAGAGACTTTCTATAATTCTCTTCTGCATTCTTTTCTTCATTAGTCAATGCAATTCCAATAACGTCCTTAATCACATTACAAATCAAGACTCCGGCCTTTTTATTTGTAATAACTCTTCCGTTTTTCCCAATTGCACGCAACTTCCAATGTTTTGCGTTTCTAATCCAATTGATCTCACTTATTCTACTCATAAAAACTTCCATATCTTCATTGGGTTGTTCAAAAAAATAATTTCCAATTCTACCGAAAGCTTGAATGACAATACTTTGAGTAGCAATATAGTTCTCCCTTAGATCGACCTTAGTAATTTCGTGTTTCTGCAATTCCTGCCATGGTCTCATATTTTCAACTACCAAAGTCCAATACGACAGTAAAAATTTTTCACTATCTGCACGAACATCTCTTCCTAGAATCAGCTTATTTGCTGTATAGAATGTATTTAGAGTAAACAGACTCGATGAAAACTTTCCTAAAATATCCTTTTCTTTATCTGTATACGCATTGAGGAAGTCTATATTCCATATAACATTTCTTGTAATCACGGCTAATTCATCGCGAGAATCATATAATTCAGAAATCGAATTAGAGGTTTTTACAGCATTTTTGTTCAAATCGGTAAAAATCTGCTGACTGCGAGCAAGTCCTTTATCTGCATAGAACACAATTGAGATTGTTTCATCTCCCAGAGATTCATCCTCTTTTAAAGCTCTCATGATCGCTGACTTTCTATGTTGTCCATCATTTATTAAGAATCGTGCATCCATCTCTACTTCAAGGATCCCTAAATCAAGTGTTTCTTCATAGGGAATAAACGAAAACTTTCCATCTATCGAAGCAGCTAATGCCGAAAAAACATAACTGTCCCGATTATCTAAAATATATTTACTAATCACAGGTATACGAGCCTCATTAATTTTTCGTTGAGCTCTATACTCAGGTGGAATATACTCATCTTCCGAATTCTGAAATAATCGCGGCAACATTTTTAATGGTACCATTGCGATATAATATTCTTTTCCAGCTTGAATGCCCTTTACCACTGGAAATTTATATACATAATTCATAATATTCTCCACAAAAAAGGATATACTTAAGTACCTACTTAAGTATATCCTTATAGATATGGAGTGTCAATGAGTTCTATCTAAACCTAATTGTAAATTTATCCTCTAGATTTTCCTGTTTAATCCAAGATATGATCTCATCATTCAAATCTGTAATCTTTGCTTTTCCTCTCGTTACAAGGGCAATGAAATTTTTAATATCATCATTTAGGTTTAGCTGTTCCTCAATCTTATCTACTTCAATTATGCTCGATTTGAAACGCATAATTTTAGTTGTATTAGGCCCGGCAGCATCTGAAAGGGAACTCCACTCTCCACTTTCCGAAATATTATTTCGTAAAGTATCAATTCGATTCTTATCTGGTGCTAGACTTCCAATTGTAGCAAGCTTTCCAACTACATTATTTGTTTTCTTACTGTAAAATTCCTTCCACTCCCTTGTAAGTGCAGGATTAAGCTTACGTGTGATCTGTGTTTTCGTTGTTTGAAGTAATTCTTCATCCACTACTCCAGCATCAATTATCTCATATAGTTTTTTTAAGCTATCATCAATAAGCTGTATCGTCTCATCTGACAAAGAATACTCTAATTCTGTATGTGCATAACTCAGCTTATTCATTGATTCTGAAAAGTCTAATGTCAAACTATGATAATCTCTATCATTTTTTACTTTTTTCTCTGCATTTTGAATTGCTGATTCTTTCTTATCGAGCTGAGAAAGCTTCTTGACGGTACTATTTAATTCATCTAATAACATATCTAATTTCTCACCTCCTCAAAGATTTCACGACACTTAGCCAACTCTTCTCGTTCGCTACTGTACTCTTCATTCATGTCGCTATTATCACTTCCTGATGCATTGTTCAGTCTAGTCTCAATTTCTTGTTTTGACTTTTCCAAATCAACATTAGCTTTAGAAAGCAGATCTGAAAACAGTTTTAGTCCCATTAATGGATCCTTGCTCATGCGGATAAGAGACTCTACGTTATTCTCACTTTCTAATACCTGTTTTGCATTTTTTAAAGCACTATATATAATGCTTGCATTTTTACTACATGCAAGAAGTAATGCATTATCCATTCGTAATGCAGCTCCGATATGGCTCTCATTCGCGCGGTTATAGAAAGCTCGTATTTGCTTGGTAATCTCTTTGATATCGTCATCATCATCAATATCCTCAAGGTCAACTAAACTTTCAATAATCGCAAGCTTCTCTTTTATTGCATTTTTTTCTTCATCAACTACAACAGGAATTCTATCCAATATCTTTTTCAAATACTCACTGTAGAGTTTTCTTTTTCTCACTGGATCATCCAGTTGAAGATCTGAGTCACTGTATTCTAATCCTGTATTGGTGACCTTTTTCACCGCTTTAACAAACGACACATAATCAAACTCATAATTTGTTGAGGTAATCGACGTACCTTGTGGTAAATTATAGTATTGAAGAACACAGTTTCTTGCATCTTTACCATCGCTACTACTAGTCATTTTAAGCAAATCATTCCATGACTTTGTATGTCCATTATTATAGTCTGCAACTTCTTTTTTCTTTAACAATAGTTCTGCACTAAAATTTTGAGCATTTTGATAACTTTTACAGTTACCGCTTAAAATAAGTCTATAAAACTCAGCTGCAGTAGCATATGAGAAATAGTCAGCGCTTCTATCACCATAATTAAGTATAGACTCAACAATCATCGGTTTAATGCTTTCAGTCCATTTTAATACACGATATAGATAATCAGTACCATTAGGAAAATTCCATGATTTATTTCCAAGCTCGCTCCATCGAACAAAAGCTTCTATGATTTTACGTGATTCTATAGAAGCTGGAAGCAATACTACAGCATCACTATTCATTGTTTGTCTTTCAAAAGCCACAAGGAATTTGGAGGTGGTTCCCTTAATTTTTATCATTGCATCAATTGGCACACCTTCTGTTGGCCAATCTATAACACTATATAAAAACTCATTGATATTTTTTCTAGCATCATTTAATGCTCTTACATTCTTAGTTGTTGCACCTATACTTAATTTATAGTCCTTGTTCTCAATCCATTTATCAACTTCTTTTAGAGCGATTGCTACTTGTTCATTTTCCTTAGTAACTGGTTTTGATTCAGTAATCTTTTCTACTTTATCCAATTGCAGTTTCTCTGGCTGAATACGCTTAACTGGTTTTTCTATTACACTTCCATCAATAATTGGCAGCCCCAATTCTTTATAAACTGGCTCCGCAATTCCTGCAATGTATCGTATATTGTTTTCTTCATAGATCTCATCTGTTCCATTACCCCAAATATACATAAACTGAGACAATCTTATCTTTGTATCATCTTCAAGATCACTCCGATTGTATATTTTGTTTTGTAATTTAGGATCTACACCTTCTAGCGTTGTTCTTCGGACTGGATACTTATCCAATGATTCTATAGCATCTTTCACATATGGTTCTATAAGATTTCGCATTATCGCCCTTGGATTTCTTTGCGTACTATCCTGTTTTCCATATAGGTAAACAATTGCATGTCTAGTAAACGGAAATATATTTATCTTCTTTTCACCAAGTTCAAACGTATCCCAATTAGCGCCTAATGTCACCTCATGAACCGGATACTGTTCTGATGATGCTTTATTTTCAACCCAGGCATTAATTGTAGAAATATCCAACGAGACCGTATTAAGATATCTTGCGAAAAACTCTATCAATCCTGACGTATCTCCATTAAACATTTCGTCAGGAACAATTATAAACTTCTTTATTCGCCCCTTCGTATTAGTACGGAAATTATCTCTATAGTAACCATCTGCTACACCAACAATTGAATTAATACGGCATAGCTTTTTATCAGTATATCCTCTTTTGTTTGTCAATAATGCATCCAGCAACGAATCATCGACACCTGATGCTGCAGTGATATCTTCAATCAAAATCGTAAGGGTTTTATCTACTTTAAGGAGTTCTTGACGTATTTCTTCAATTACAGTACGTAAATCGCCTGGTTCCAATCCGGTACAGCGTTGAATCACTCGTTCTCGAAATTTATTGATATAAACAACAATCTTGTCAACGTACTCTTCATTATCAAGCATTTTATCTGCTATTTTTCTTGCCTTTTCATCAGCTCCGACATTAATTAATTCTGTCCTAAATTCAGAATCGATATAAAAATCTGCTGGCTCAAATTCCGCTGCTCTATCATTAATTTCAAATGTTTTGTTTTCAGCAATTTTACTATAAATTCTATCAATAGGACCATTTGTATCCATTAAACGTTCTTTAAAAATAGAATTTTGTAATAATGCTATTAAATGCTTTCTATCTACATTGCTTATAATTCTCTCTTCGCTGTCTCCACCTCTTCCATCATCATTTTCAATTAGGTTAATAAATGCATAATAAATAGTATTCTTTAATTCAAGCTCTGGTATTGTCGTTGAAGCAGAAGCCAATTTCTTATATAAGTCATGATTAGGCAAATTCTTAATTTCTTCCAGTTCTACAAGCTGACGTATAGTTCCTTTAAGGGTATTATCGGCTCTTCTGATATATAGTACAATTTCATTATCTTGCTTATGTATTTGAAGCATAGATTCAAACCAGCGTATTAAATGAGATTTTCCTGCACCACTCGCGCCTTTTACAAGTACAAATTGATCATCTTCTTTAGGCGAAAACACCTGTTCATAAATGGCATCCTCTGATAATATGTGTTTCTTATCATTTTCGTTTGGCTCATCATGGTCCAGCAGCAATAAATTTTTCATCGGAACATGTTTTGCCAAAAAATCTCCCTGTGAATTATCAATAACATCCGGAAGAAATACATCTTTGTAACGTTGTCTTGCAACTTCTATATTCATTTCTTCACCCCTTTATAAACTATCGATGCAATCTGATCATTAAATTGTTCCGTAGACGGAAATAGAATCCAACGTTTTTCTGCATCACTTCGATATCTTAATTCAATTTCATTATTGTCATGCAACTGCCTCAACGCACTTGAGAGTGCAATATTCATATTCCGTTCTTGTTGAAGATTTCCGCTCAAGACCTTCCCATATTGTTCAAACATGAGCATAAAATCATCTATCGCATACTCTTTGTTCTTCTCTAAATTCAATAGGCTCAATACATTTTTTACAAACACATACGCATTTGGCAAAAAAGACATATTGTTCATATATCCAAATCCTAAAAATTGTGCCCAGAATCTCCATCCTCTAATCATTGGCGCTGTAATTTGATTTTCCGTCTGTTGTGATAATATATTTAACAAATCACTATCAGTCAGAGAATACTTATATATATGCTCATTCAAATTCACTATAACATTAGTCACCTGAAAAAACTGTTCATATTCAAACATATTTAATTTCGAAATTGCATACTTACGAAAGCCATCAATAGTTTTCATTTCATCTCTTGACACAAGTGGAATTACCAGATTATCCTGAGTATCAATTATTTTTAGCTCTAATGCAGTCTTAAAAATTGCTGAAAAATATGATGTTCCTTCATAAATCTCAGGCGGCTCCATCATAGACTGTATTTCGTTTCTAGTAATATTCTTCTTACTAATTGCAATTTTGTACACCGAATATACTCTTGCTGGTATTGCTTCTGTTACCATATTTCCAGTAAACATTCGCATTTCCTCCTTATCTAATTACTGTTCCACTAACAACATCGGAAAGACTTTTTCCACTTGAAGAAGATACGCAGAAGTCCCGATCTGCTACATGAATAACATGTTTATATTTATTCAATACCCTATATATAATATGATACTGTTTTTGCGCGTCTACCTCATTGCAACTATATATAGCCATGATTAATCCTGAAATGTAAAATCCATTGTCTCTCGCCTGCAAATCTTTAAATTCCGCAAAGTTCATCATATTAATTTCTGGATTATCTGGACTTTCCAGACGCTTATCATCATCGCACACAATAACATCCGGGTTATATTTTCTAAGAATATCGCTAAGATCATTTATAGCTATAATTAATGCCTCGTTGGTGTCTGCAAAGAATTCTTTTGCTTCTGCAGAAATCATCTTTTCAGGCCCGGTTATGCTTTGCAATAATGGAAATCTATTTATTTCATCTGTTTCTATAGAATCATGAGCTTCACAGCCAGAACAATGCTCTGATACTAGTGGATATGTATCATAAAACATTGTCGACCAACATAATCTCTCTCTTTTTTCTATAGCATCTTTCATTAATGTAAATGCCTTAAACGCATTATTAGACTCCTTTTCTCTAATCTCGTCAAAAAGACTAAAGGACTTTTCATTCTCTTGAATAACTAATTCGTTTAAAACCTTTATTGTAAAAATATATCTATTCGAATGATCTAAGTCTAAACCAACAATGTCTATCACTTCATAACGGCTTAATAAAAGCAAAACATTGATATTCCACTTTTCATCAGTATCGTTTCCCTCTTCAAAAAAATTAATTTTATTATAGTTAGGTTTTGTCGATGCCATAATCGCAATCAAACCACCTTGCCATTGATTCATTGGATTATGTAGCATACTCCACCATCTGCCCCAGAGTTTAGGTGTTGTTAGAACTTTACTTACATGATTTGATGCAGAGCTAATGTCATCATCCGTAACACACATAACACTCAAACAATTTAAACCATCTCGCCCACCTCTGCCTAATTCTTGGTAATAGGAATCTGGACTTTCTGGTACATACAAATGTATTACAGATCTTACATCTGGTTTATCGACGCCTACACCAAATGCTGATGTAGCAACCATAATATCAAATCCATCACTAGACCATTGCCTAATTAATTCATTTCTTTCAGAAGATGTTGTCTCTCCTGTGAACGTTCTAACATTGCCATAGTTCTCAGATTCCAAAAAATTTTTCCATCTTTTAGCCTCATAAGGAGCATTTACATATAAGATCATTGGATGTGGTAGCAAATTAACCATATCAAGAACTTTTTGTTTTTTTTCTGTATAATTCTTGGCTTTTGTAAAAATGAATCTTGGCTCTTTTCGCAATGAATCACATCGTATTTCTATCCAATTATCATTTGTTGCAAACATTTTCTTAAGACTATTTACTGTATTATCTTGAAACGTTGCTGATAATAAAAATGTTCTGATCTCAGGTGTAGTTTTCATTAATTCCTTGCGCCATGGTCCTAAACATTGGTAATCAACTCTAAAAAAATCCCCCCATGCCACAACTATATGAGCTTCATCTATAATGATGTTTTTTATATATTTGCTTTCATTAGCCTCAGTTATTATTGTCTTAAATTGCTCATTTTTTATCAAAGCTTCCGGTGAAATAAATAATAGCTTGGCAGTTTTATTTCGAATTGCCTGCGCTATCTCCGATATATTATTCTGCCCACTTTCATAATGAAAGATTTCCACATCCTTATTAAAGGAATGAATTCTCTCCTTAGACACTCTTTCTTGGTCAATAGCAAGTGAGACTGTTGGTACTATTACAACAGTAAGCCCATCTCTTTCATATGCTAATGTTTGTGTAACAAGGCTTTTTCCGCCACCTGTAGGCATTGAAATTAACGAGGTGTATCCAGCCGGTGTGTTTAGGCCACCATATACACATAATTTTTGCTCAAGAGATTTAAAATACTTGTATCCCATCAATTTCTCAATAAAAGTATTTGTTTTTAAAAGGTATTTTGTTTTTTCTTCTGGATTCTCCGATCCAGTATTTATAAACGTCTCTCTAACAAAACTTGAATGATTTATGAACTCTGGAATATCATAGGTAGCAAAATACTTTCCGTTTTCTGTATTTTGATAAATACCAAACGGATTATTGCGCGCAATTCTGATACTACTAACATTTATTGATGCTTGATAAGCAATAAGAAAGTTACGCAATGATACCATGAAATCGGCATATCCACACAGATTGCTTGTATAAGCCTTTTTGGCGTTAATAATCCGTTTCGCCGTGTTATACAAGAAAGAATCAACTGCCGTACTATTTATATCAGGCAACGGAAGCGCATCCTTTCGAATATCATTAATATTATCTTCTACAAGATTAATTATTTCTTCTCTATCCATCATTTTCCTAACCACATAAAGCAAGCAGACTCCAATCTGATTATTGGTTTTTCGAGACTTGCTAGTATAAGTTCATATTGTTTCCTTAATTCTTCTATAGACTCGTGTTCTGATAAACCAAAGTACCTGTCTCTCGATTCCTTTGTGGACATAATTTGATCTACTAATTCCCTTGCACCATCTAAATCAGATTCTTTTGCAAATCGCGTTCTTGCCTTTTTAGATGCAATTTTCCTGCTCTTTTCCACTAGTTTTTTCCAATGTTCCTCATCATACTGTGCCTTGAACCACTCAAGATTACTTGCATTAAAGTGTCTTGATATATGAAGAAATCCATCCGAAAGCCCTCTTCTACCTAAGTGGTCTATGTCGTCAGATTTATTAAAATATCCTAATTTGCAAATACGCTTGTGTTCTGCAATTATAGCTTTTTCTGGGACCTCCGAATATCCTGAAAAAGCCACTGGAATTACCTGTAATGAATTAGATAAATATTGTCTAAATTGTCCTAATGCAAATAAGGATACGCCTTGTTCTATTAATTCCCTTTCATTAGGCTCAATAGAATATGTATATATAAATCCTTTCCACTCAATATTTGACTGAGCTGCAAATGCCGTGCACATTCCTCGATATGAATGCATCGCATTCTCCACAATACAATCAAAAATTTCATCTCCGGGAGCATAGAAATGAATATAATCATTTTTGATTGCAGTATCTCTATCAAACGATCCTTTAATAATCCGTTCAAAATGCGACGTATTCTTTTCTCTGCGTTCTTCAAGTCCCCTTTGTATTCGGATCGCAACCTCATTCTGTTTCTTTGATAAGTAACGCTCCCAATTTGGTGGAATCAAAAAGGAGTTTTGTGCAGATCTAATTGAGAAGTTCTGTTCATCAAAAGAAACCAGATCACTGTTTTCACTATAATTTAACGTTCCAAATCCAACTAATGAAGCCCAGCTCATCATCGTGTTTGCAAATAACTTGTTCTCATTAAATTGATAGTTAGAAAGTAATTTTTTTAATTGTATGTATAGTGGTTTGAATCTAAGCGCCGTAGTATCAAAGATTTGCTCTTTGTGCACGCTCTCACGCATTGAATTCGATTCCTTAATAAGCTCAGGAACAAGTCTATACAAACCAAATTCAAAATCATTATTTATTGATTCTACTAATTTCTGATTAATATCATTCATAATGACTTCCAACCCACTTAACGACTGTCTAAACACATTTAGACCTTCATCCCACAGTTTAAAAAGCTGATCCTCATAACTATTTATAGAATGAACCACTATGGAAGTAACCGGATTTTCAACTTCTCGTCCCATCCTATCTAATCTACCAATTCGTTGTTCAATTGTATTAATATTCCACGGTAAATCAATATGCACAACATAGTCTGCTATCTGCAGGTTTCGTCCTTCTCCTCCACTCTTATCGCACACTAATATCTTACAATCAGGATCTGACTGGAAACGATAAATATTAATTTCATTATCTTCCTTATCATTATTCTCCCCAAAATAGGTCACTTCTTCCCCAAAAGCTTCTTCCAATGCATTTACATATACATCAAATGTTTCTGGTTGATCAGTAAAGACAACCGTTTTCTTTCCAAATAGCTCTGTGTCAATGTAATTGATTACTTTCAATAATCTAGATGGGTGCCCATCTACATCATCCATGGCATCTGCTAAGTTATGAAAGATTTCGTCCTCATCTTCTCTCCATCTCTCGGCACTTTTAATTACTTCTGCCGGAACAGTCATATCGAACCCCTGCACATGTTTTAACCGAGCTACATAAGCCCAAGGAGAACTAAAAAAAGCTTCAAGCAGTGGTTGTATTTCATTAGAAACTTTACTTTCAGTCAAATATGACTGCTGTGAAGCAATCCAATCTGCAAGTGTTCTATATGCTTCATTTTCATAATATGTGTGATTTTCATCAATCTCATAAGTAACTTCCTCTAACCTACGCTCTGAAAACTCTCCCTCTGGATCAGTTGGATATACCCCAAGAACAGCTCTTCTACCTCTTATAATATTTCTTTCTATCTGATAATTGTCACATACATATGAAAGAATTACCTGTATAGAATAGATTCCAAAATCACTTTCTGATGTATTTACTAATTCAATCAGTTCATTCAATTTAGAATCATTAATTATGCGACCTAGGCTATCGAGATTATCTTCAATTTCTTCTAATGCATCTTGCACATCTTCATTTTCACGAGGGTCTTCATCTTCTTCGATCTCAGGTAGAATTTCTGTCTTAAAACTATCAACTTCATCTAATAATTCATGTGTAATTCTTGAGATTTTATTCTGCTTTTCTACGAGTATTGAAAACTCATCCAGTGAGATCTTGTCATATTTTTCTGGCAAAATTAATCTAAGCAAAGCCAAATATTCTCCCTGCCTTTGCTGTATAGGCGTTGCACTTAAAAGAATAATATTTTCAGATCTACAACTTATCTGATGAATTTTTTCATATATAGCTTTACTTTTTAAATAGTTATGCACCTCATCTATAATTGTAAAATCCCACCTGTTATTCTCTATTTCTGGTGTAATATCTTCTACCGCAATTAAGCGTACAGTATTATTATTTTCATCGTCTCCTTCAGTAATACCAAACTTGAAAAGTAACTCAGTTCTCCACTGAGCAACTAACGCCTTCGGAACAGTAATTAGTATGTTTTTTTCTGTTTTATTACTGAGATAAATTTTTAGTACCGAACATGCCTCAATAGTTTTTCCTAGTCCAACTTCGTCTGCCAGCATGTATCTGCATTCATCACTTTGCAGACATTGCATAATCGTGTTAAGCTGAAATGCCTTTAAATATATTTTGCAACCTGCAAGTTCTTTAAATCCAAACATTGATGTATCAAGAACATTCATTGTTTCTTTTACAATCTGACGTCCAAGATACCAGCATGGGTTTTGGAATTCATAATTTTTAAGCTGCACTTCAGGACTTGCATTTCCCGAAAAGAAAGAAGCCATAATCCGTGACTCATCAACACAAATAAACTCTTTTGTATCACTGGTTTGAAGATAATACACTGTGAAATCATTTTTTGTTGCTTTATATTCGACAATTACAGCATCTCTATGTCCATACTTAACCACAGCCCCTTTAAATAAATGACAACGATCAATCATTTTCAAAGGAGCTTCCTGCACCTCATCTGGAACATATTCAAAATATGCCTTATATCCATACGGATCATAAAATTTTATGCGTACACACTCATTAAATTCATCAATCCCCAATATCTTTCCTGTTGCAAACGATCTTGGATTATCTGGATATTCTCTATCTATAGGGCATCTCACATACATTCCTACTTTGAGCATTTAGTATCTCCTTCTATTTCTTCCTTACACTATAAATCTCAATACATATTTCCTTATCAGCACACTTATCACATAATGCATTAAGGGATTTATGATATTTCTCTGAATCAAAATTACTAAAAGCCAACGTATAATCAACTTCGTCTTGAGTAGAACTTTTGAAAATATTGCCAAATCCTTCATCAACTTGTTTTCCAACTGGAACGCTCAAAAATTCCTCTCTTTTAGTCATGAATTCAATGTCACTAGCCTTGAGTGCTGTAAATTTTCCCAATTTAACTGCATACTTTTCCAAATAATCACTAGTTTCATTTATTACATCAAATACGTCTAGCTGGCTTATAAATGGGAAATCTCCACTAAGCTCATCCATCTGATCATTCAAATACGAAAGCACAACATTCTTTATATAATTCTTTCCTGCAAAATGTCTTTTTGCACGATTCTCCAGAACTATCGTCAAATACTTTCTCATTAAAAATTCATCCTTATACACGGATCTATTTTCAACTATTGAATCAATCAAAAATCTATATTTACATAATCTATATTTCATCAAATCATACTGATTAAATTTCTTTCTCACTGCCGTATCGATTTCTATATAAGAAGAATCTTTCCGATAACTATTATAATCTCCTGGCGTATAGGAATGAATATCTGCATTCAGAACTCGGAAGAGATAATATAGTTCTTTTTCCGTATCATTTGAATTTTTTATGTAACTAAGCTTGATCTTAGACTTGGAAAATCCGAGACCATAAACCAATGCATATCGTCTAAAATTCTTGTACTCTAACCTTGATGTTACATATACCTGGTACTTCCAATCTACTGGTGCTTGCGCCACTTCAAAAAACCCTATATCCAACGGCCACGGAAACTCATCTTTGTGAGTTATACTCATATCTTGATCAGATAAACATGCAAAATGATATGTCTTTTCATGATCTTTAGCATTCTTCCTTAATACATCACCATCAATCTGCTCAAAGTTACGAACAATCCAATTAGCTCCCCTTCCTTCAAGAGGAAGTTGATGTAGATATAATTGCATCGTTTCCCGCAAACAATCAAATGATGCGCTTGCTTCAACAGATTCAACCTCTTTAAGCCTTGCGAGCACCCTGATAACAATATCCTTGAAATCTTTATCTAGATCTTGCTTGTCCAATACCTTGTTGACCAATACATCCGCAATCTTCTTGTAAAAGATTTTAAATTCGTTTTGATTATCATTAAAATCTTCAAAAAATTGACTTGCAATTGAATTTAGTTCTCTCAATGCTGCAATTAACGAATCAACTTCTTCTTTTGAAACATTATAATAATCGAGCCTTAGAAGATCTTCTTGATCATCCTCGATATCCAATGATCCCTTTAAATATTTAAGCTTCTTGATGATTGCTTTAATTGTAGTTTCATTAGAAACATACAATTTACATTTATCCAAAATAGACACAAGCATACCGCTATGTGGTTCTTCAATAATTCCACATGACAAACATTCAAACACATCATTGATATCTTTAATATTCATAGATCTTGTTTCAGGATCCCACATGTTTGTAATAGCTATGAAGAAATGCCCCAAAGGATAATCCAAAAACTCTCTTTCTCCAAATTGCTCAGGAAAATAAATTTTAAGGATTTCATTAACACTGCTATCAGCCGAATATATCTGCTCATCCATATAATATAATGTCGGATGTTTAAATCCATCTGCTTCTCTTTTTTTTGTAGCTTCTTCAAATCTTTTGGCAATATATCCTGCAAATTCTGTTTGGTTATCAAATTCTGTAACATCGATCTTGTTTGATAAATCAATTGCGGATGTACTTCCTGCTATCATTGCAGCAATATTATCAGCAATAACCCCTCCTTCAAATTCCTGACTCTCGTTATTAAAGTTCTGTGTCGATAAAGATATCTTTGACTCAAACCATGAATATACATTTAACCAAGTTTGATATACATTTTTATAATCCGGCTGATAATTAAACAGAATAACAACATTTTTGTATTTACTTAATATTTCTATCGTTCTTAGCATAATCGGAGTAAATTGATGGATTCCATGAATTACAATTGTTTCTCTATTTATCTCCGAATAGTCTCTATCAATATTTTCCGCTGCCTCGATTATTGTTTTCTCAATTGCCTCATCAACTTCTGATTTAGTAAAATCATTTTTCAAACTAAATAATCTACTTTTAGAATCAAGAATTTCTCTATAGAGACCAACTATGCACTTCTGCTCATATGTAAGTAATTCATTACGAATATTATCTGGATTCATTCCAAGTTCAAACATAATCCGAATACTCTGTAATACATAGCTTCTATTTCTCTTAAGAGAAGTCTTAATATCTTCCTCGTCAATGTCATCATCAATGTATTCACCAAAATTCATATACTCAATAACGTTATCAATGTATGCACGTTGACTGATTTCTATAGCATCACTTTCCCAATCCAAGTACAGATTATTGATAAATCTATTCATAGTAGTAAGCTTGCCCTTATAAAACTCTTTATATTGATCACTTAATCCATTGACAAGTGTTTGTGAAATGCACAAATGAAAGGCATTCTTTATCAAAGCCCAATACTGTTCCCGATTAATTTTATAAGGATTGCTATATGTATAGATTATTATTGCCATTACTCTATAACCTCCAAATAATTAGCCCAGCAATCTTCGACGTCTGTATCTAAGTCTTTTAACCATACAAGATTTCGTATTGCTCTAGTTAGAGCCACATATAATACTCTTGATTCCTCCTGGATTTTTTCTCTAATCTCCAAGCTTTCATCAAAATCATTATTATGTTCTGTACCAACATTCTTAATTGTAACGCCATAACTAACCTTACCGTCGACATAATTCACATTTAAGCTACCAACATTTATATTGGATAAATCCTCGTTCGTGAAAGGAAGTATCACCGTTCCATATTCCAATCCTTTTGATTTATGTATAGTAGTACAAATAATTTGTACATCCTCCGATGTATTTACACTGCTACGCGATGATTCCTCTTGGAATGTAGTTATATTTATCTTCAAGAACTCTGCAATCTTATTAATTGTTAGGTATTCTCTTGCATATTTAGCCGTAAGTTTCTCCATTAAGCACTCATAGTTCTGTCTATATGCAGTTTGAGCATCCTTATCTTTAAAATGCGACCATGGTTTTACTGCTTCATAGATATCTCTGAGTACAACTAGCACAGGTCTTGTTGCGAAGCCTAGTATTAACTGATCCCAGCTTTTTCCCATAAACAGCATGAAATATTCATCTAACAATCGTATAAGTTCAGTCCGCTTTTCATCCCTTGTTTTACCAGCAATATCAATCATTTTTACAGATAAAGAGACATAATTTGACATTATTAAATTTGTCAAATACGTTTCGTTTCTCGGATGTGTTATGGCCATCACTAGTTTATATAAATCCCTGGTAGATGGAAGTCTATACAAGTCTCCCCCCTCAGTCACCTTGACCAAAATTCCCTTTTTATCCGCTTCTTTTACTATATCTTTGATTTGCCAATTATATCTAACTAATATTGCTATTGTTTTTTCCTCAGATGAAAGCTTTTCGCTTTCGCTTAATTCTTTAAGTTCTCTAACTTGATTGTTAATTTCCTCAAACAGGTCGTGATAAAAAGTATCCTTATCTCGCTGATGAGTATCAATTTTATTAATTAACATCTCATCCGGATATTCCTTAGCTATATGACTCTCCAAACGGTCCTTTGACTCATTATATGGCAGTACATTTCGCATACCCATTTGTGAAAATATGGAATGAAATTTATCTAATAAGCGTCCATCTGTTCTATAATTTCTATTCAGCGAATAAAACTCCCAGGCTTCTTCCCCGTCTGTACTTACAGCCTTATCAAAAGCACTCAGCGATGCTCCTCTGAACCTATAAATACTTTGCTTCAAATCACCAACAATAAACAACCTGCATTGCTCACCGAATAAATGTTGTAACCCAATAACGGTATCAATTTGAACATCGTCAGTATCCTGGAATTCATCTACGAAAACATACTTATACTCATGTCCCTGCTTCATAAGCTTCCTATTTTTGACCAACTCGTTTATCTGAATCATACATTCTCTCAAGCCAATAAGATTTGAAGATTTAAGAGAGAGCTCGTAATCTTTCTCAGCTTTAATAATAACTTCATCTACCAGTTCATTAAAGAAAGGCAAAATGCTGGTCGGATCGCCAAAACAGTTGGAAGAAAGTTTTTTTACATCGATACTTCGATCGTACAATTTATCGCAAAATGAAATAAGTAATTCTTCTAAACGGTATGTTGGCAAAGCTAGTTGTTGTGCAAAATCTGGATTTTCTTCGCTTTTAGCACTCAAATATCTGTTGAGGTGATAGTGGTACAGTTCTTTTCTATTGTAAGTTTCTCTTGATACGTTGCTATCATAACCCAGTCCTAATCTCATACAATCACGTTGCAGCAATGATATTGCAAATTTGTGGATTGTAGAAATCTGAATTTGACTCATATCCTCAATTAGATGCATATACTTTTCATTTGAGGTTAAAATGAAATAATTCATAAACATTTTTTTCAGTCTAATCTTCATGTTATCTGCAGCATCATTTGTGAAGGTAATCATAGCAATATCACCAACAATATCCACCACTGAATCGGCGGTTTTGTTGCAAAGATATGCAATTCTGGATACCATAGAAAATGTCTTTCCAGTGCCAGCACCGGCAGTAATAAGAATATTCTTATCACATGGTGCATGTTCTATCTCATATTGCTGAAAATTAAATTCTGATATTGTTGACATTTTAATAAGTATATCTTTTGTTACTTCATCAAATTTTCCTTCTTCCACTAAAAAATCCTGATTTATGATGTTGTAAATATCTGTTATTACTTCTATCTCAAAATTGAAAACATTAAAATGAAAACCGGATACATTTATAAGTTCTGTACTTTTTCCGATTGCCAAATTAGCTTTACTTGGATAAATATTTCTGAGTTCAAACCTTTTTTGTAATGCATTTATAAGTAAATTCATGGACGACTCTGATGGAACAAATGCTATTTCTTTAATTCCATTAAAATATTCATCTACTATTTTGTTTATTTCATCTTCTGTTAATTCATGCCTAAAAGCTCTAAGTCTTGAATATCCAGGATTTAATATCTTTTCATCATTTTTCAAATCGTAATTAGGTTCAAAATGATGTCTAATTAATGCAAATCTTTTTGAGGATAATTCATCATGCTTAGCACCCTTATCCACGTTGTATCGATTCATTAGCTTTTGATACAAATCAGAAGTATTGATAAGATCTTCTTCAAAAATTGTTTCATTTTCCTCCGAAACAACATTCAATCCCTTTTCTAAATATTGTTCTCTTGAAATATATGGGTAGCACACAAGGCTCATAACAAGTGGATTCATTCCCAATTCTTTTTGAATCTTCTTCAGCAAATCAAATCTATAGCCTCTTGCTTGACTCCTCGGGCTATCTTCTGGATTTTCCATTCCTTCAATGATAATTGTATTTTGATCTACTACAGTTAAAATATTAGTAGGATACCACCCTTTTACTTCAACAATAAATAATCCGACTTCTGGTGCCATTATACAAAAGTCATACTCTCGACCATTTACACTTCTTGTATTATAAATGACCCAATTTGTGGGAAGATTCAACCCGAACGCATTCCATGTTTTAATTTCTCCCTCATACTTTGGTTCCTTATCTATTAGTTTAGCCATGATTATTTACCCTCTCCACTATCTGGTATTATTTCTGCAATGTCACCATTTTGCATTTTAGTGCGGTTCAAATTTTAGTAGTAACTTCCATTGTGACATTTTCATCATTTGCTAGCTTTGTCATAGTGCTATTGCCAATAGAGGCCATCTTTTTCAAATCTTTTTTTCTTAAGTTTCGATCAATCAATATCTTGAATAACTTTTTGTATGAAACGCTCATTTTTCATCCTCTTATTATAAGATTTAAGGTAAATATTACTAAAATACATTATAGCACTTATTTTACCCCTTTTGGAATTTTTTATTGCGGATTGGTAATTTTTTATAATATAGAGGTCTATCTTAAATTTTTTCTTGAAGACTCCTTGTTCACGTTTCTTTTATCTTCTATTATCCACATAAGCTGTCCTTTAAAAATACCAGCAAAAAGACTGAAGTACAACAACTACAGAGCTATATATACCTCGGTCTTTCTTCATGCTATTTGTAATTATCAGCAAATTCACTAGCAGCCTTCTTCATCTGCTCTACCACATCATCCGGCCCTGTAACCTTTACTTCTTTTCCCAATGCAAAGATCCAACCAAAGAACTGATAACTTATTGCAACATCTACATTCAGATAGCTACGATCCTCATTAATCTTTCGAAATGAAATATTCTCACCAAATCGGTCAATAAACACGCCACATAAATAATTTGGGAACTCAATACGTACTTTCTTCGTCTCACCGTTGTACATTCCAAACCTTGATTTCGAAAATGAAGTAATATCAAAGTTTTTAAACGCTTCTTTTCCAGCTCGCTTTTCTTCTGTGACAGAAAGCTGCATCATCTTATCAACTCGATAATTTTTTATCTTCTGATTCCATTCATCAAATGCAATCAGATAATAGTTTTCATCATCCCAAGTAAGCGCCCAAGGACTGACCTCAAAGAACTCTCCATTGTGACGTGGTACAAGTTTCTTGTTAATATCCCACTTATAATACTTAAAGCGAATTTTACGGTTGGAATTAATAGCATTATGCAAGTCGTCGACATTATAATATACCGTCTCGTTCATTGTTTTCACACGATCCGCTATTACTACTTGTCTCTGTAGTTGAGAAGCCTGGTATTCACTCACGAGCTTTTTAATCTTATCAATCAGCTTCTTCGACTTCTTCTTTGTAATAAACTTTGATGACTGAATTGCATCGATAAGAAGCTTAACCTCCGCCAATTCGAAGTCCCTTGAAGCAACGTGGTAATATGTTTCTCGTCCGATCTGCTCCTTAATAATCTCGATTCCAAGCTTATCCGTCATATCCTGAAAATCTGCATAGATACTCTTTCGCTCTGCTGTTACATCTCGTTTTTCAAGTTCTTCCATAATTTGTGGCATAGTCAGACTGTGTTCATCATCTGTTTTTGCCAACATGATCTGTGTCAAATAACTTAACTTTAATTTCTGATTCGCCCCTCTAGCCATATGGCACCTCCCAAAACTTCTTATATCCATTTTAACGGACACCATAGAGATTGCCAATACTTTTAATGACTTTTCTTATATTTTCTGACTAAAACAGACACTCATTAATGTTTTCCCTGGCCTGCAGTGTCTCTATCCATACAGAAGCCCCCTTACCAATCCTCACCATCTTCATCCCAAGCATCTTCCATAGCGTCATCTACACCAGACGCATAGTCGTCATCGTTATCGTACCTGTCATAATCATAATCTCCATCCATATATATCGTCATAACCATCACCATATGAATCATAGCTATATGATTTTGATGTAGATTTAGATGAACTGCTTTTTGTATTCGAAGTTGTTGACTTATAACTGTTCGAAGATGTGCTGGAACTACTTGAAGAAGAACCGCTCGAACTACTACTCTTAGAGCTTCCGTTGCTATATGATCCAGAGCTCTTATTAGAGGAATGACCCGAACCATATGGCTTATGTGAGTAACAATAATTACTTCCCTCAGCCCTTTTATTATTACATCCACTCTCAATGCATTTTGGTTCTGCAGCTCCTATAAGGCTTCCAATTCCAGCCATAATACATAATGTTAAAAATAATGCTGCTCCTGTACTCATTCCTTTATTACTCATAAAACATTCCCTCCTTGTCCTCTTCTTCCTTACTAATATACTCATGATATGTCCGATAAAAAGACCAGCCTCATATACTATACTTACTTCCTAAACTATTATCTCTCCATCGTTGACACACTGCTTATAATATTGGCACGTGAGACAACACTGTCCGCATTTACGCTTTTTTATTCTTTTTTTCTTATTCAACCAAAATATTAATTTCTTCATTATCTTCTCTTTCCATTCATTTTCATAAGTTCTCACAACAAACAAAATGGGAATAATATATCAGCTATTACAAACATGTAATACCTCCTCCACTTACATATTCTTCTTGCTTCATCTCAATTTCTCCATCAAACAACCAGCTCATTCTTTTTGATGATTCGACCTGCCACCATGCAATTCAATTTTAAGTTAATCACAATCTTATTTTTCCCATTGGAATATACATGGTGGGATCCCCTGCTCCGTTCCTCTACATATCCATTCTTTCGAAGAATCTTCTGCATCCCTTTAAAATCAATATTTGCTTTACTTGACATAATCTTGCCTCCTACTCGTACTTAGACAAGCTACTGCACTGACTCTAAATCTAAAATGTATGAGAAGTCTCCTAATTCCTGCCTCCATTACTTTGACGAACAACACACTGCAATTATAATTAAAATAATAATCGCTATTATAAGAAGTGCTGGCTGTGTAAATAACCATAACATTACAAACAGTAGGACAAGGAAGCCAACGATTTTTCCTATAGCTGCAAGCCCTGAATAATCTCCTCCACATGCTGCTATGATTGAAAATACTATGAACATTAAAATACATGCTAAAATATGCATACCTGCCACCTCCAAATCAGTAGTGATTATCTATGACTTAACTTATTTGCTTTTGCTTGATATCTTATTTATAACATTTATGCTGTCCAATAATCGCCCCTTGCATCTCGAATTAATGTTCTAATTCAAAAAAGGACGCAGGATTCTCTCCCACGTCCTCACATCTATCTGGCTTTATCTGTCCCTAATCTTGGCTTTTTCCTTTGTGTGAATGACCATAAGCTTATCATCCAACTTTTTTATCTTCAATGTTTGTCACCTTCTTTCAGAAAATTTCTGATGAAATGCTGATTAAATCTTTATAAACTCGTTGCATAATTTGCTTTGTCTGTGTATACTATAGTTAGTAGATGGGCTATATGCCTATCATGTGGACTGACACATAAAATCCGAAATTCTTTCCGGACTTCGGGTGCCGGACAGTTGGCTGGCAACAGAAAAACCAGTTTGCTTATCGGACTTCGGGTGCCGATCAGTTGGCGGACAACAGAAAAATCAGTCATTAAAGGAAGGTGTCATCTGCTACGGCAGAAGAACCTTCCTTTTAAATTTGCCAAAATACCATTTTGATATAAGGAACTTGACGCTCATGACTAAGAAACAGGCTATTGCCATCATCACTAAGTGTGCAAAACAATACCAACAGTATTTAGAAGGTAATCAGGTTGTTTTTGTCTATCGTGACGAAAACAATAAGTCAAACCATACTGCTGTAAGATTTCATTCACATAACTTTCTCCACTTTACAGGAGTCACTCCTAGAACAGGAATGAATGCAAATGGCTTCTATCGTGCTGCCCTGAATAATCGGTTAAGTGAAAATGATTTTTTCTTCAAAAGCAACCATACGACAGAATTGAAACTCAAAGTACTTGGTATTATCATGAGTATTGATACCTCTGCACGCATGATTGGTAACTATACCGGACCACACCTTGAGCTATACACTGAGAAAGTAACCGGAACTACTACTGCATGTCTTGGGTCTGATTCAGAGCAAAGACTGCTATATACCTAACAGCGTGTTAAGTGAAGATATCCGTTCCATAGTTCCAAAACCGCCGGGAAAGATATTTGCAATCTTTAAAAAGCCAATTGGTGCACCACTATATACACAGCTTACATACAAATCAAAAAATATAAGTATTACAAAAAAATGCCTTCCAAAAGAGCTGCTTACTGAAGTTAATACATCTCTTTTAGAAGACAATAATAATTCAGATGGCAACGAGCCGGCTTAATTTTCACCCTGCTTTCTTACCTTCTTCCAAAGCTGCTGCACCAAGTTGCTTTGCCTTTCTTTCCATTTTCCACAATCCTATTCTGGATGGACTCCATCATAACCAGCATTGTGATAGGACTAAGCTCAGTTCCCAAATCTCTGATACCATATACTGTGAATCTGTTATCTACATCCACATTTGTCTGGCGATTAAAGATATTAAGGGAACCATTTACGAAAAGCTCTAACGATAATGCAATGTCCTGTCTGCCCTCATATCGCCTCTCCTTATCTTTCCTCACGCTTTTTCTCATGGTATTCGCGAATTGGCTTTAGAAAATCAGGTGCACTTAAGCACAGTACCATCTCATCCGCACTTGTACATGCCCTTGCCATCTTAACGATTTGGTTGATCACCTCGTAGTTGATAGCAGTACCTTCTTTGTCACATTCATAATTTACCGCACGACCTGTTTTAATTCCAAATCTTCTTGCCTCCTGAATAGCATCAATATTTGCTCCCAAAAACATGAATTCCCAACCATATCTATTCTGCTGACGTTCCACAATCTTCTTTACTTTTTCATAGGAATAAATTCTACTGGCATTCTCCATTCCATCAGTAGTTATAATGAAGAGTGTCTTTGCCGGTCTATCCTCTTCTCTGGCATACTTATGTACATTTCCTATATGATGGATGGCTCCACCTACTGCATCCAGAAGAGCTGTACATCCTCTGACAAAATATTGATTCTCATTCATTGGCTCAACCTTTGCGATATCTTCCCTGTCATGCAGCACTTCTGCTTTGTCATCAAAAAGAATTGTTGAGATATAAACCTAGCCCTCACCCTTTCTTTGTTGTTGCAATATTGAATTAAATCCGCCGATAGTATCTGCTTCCAATCCACTCATTGATCCGCTTCTGTACAAGATAAATACTACTTCTGTTAAATTATTGTTCATACTGTTACCTCCAATTTTACTGCTTGTTTTCTTGTTGGGATAACTGTATCACAAACATAAAAAAAGAAGGTCCGAAATTCGTGAATATTCTTGTGCCGCACAAGAATATTCAGCAGGCTCCTGATAGTTCTTTGCTAAATCCAGCTCGTTTACAAACTCTTGCTTTGCGGGGTCGTCTATAAGAGTTCACGGTTATTCCAGATTCCATTATCTGGAGCCTCTGCCCAGTCTGGCGGTTCATCCACCGGCTCATTCTATTTAATTGTATACACCATCTAATGGAGATGATTCACATGAACGATAATAAGCAGTTGGACTTTCAGACTATTGCTGTCGATTTTGCCGGTGCCCTATGTTATAGCAAATGGCCGAAGCTATGTCAGCCCAACCAGGCGCTGATCAAATATAAGATTTATTCGTTGCTTTACTATATCTTTCGATTTCTTTATTATAGCGCAAAACCATTTAGGAGCATAGTACTGAATTACAACAAAGAACCCACGGCTAATACCGCGGGTTCAACTCAAAATTGTATAAAGAAATACAAGACTAAAATGAAATAACTACAAAGTCCACTTATAATAGAATTCCTAATACAGATAATAAGATAGCAAATATCATCCAAAATTTACACTGAGACACTTCTGATGCTGGAATTATATCAGAAGGATTATTTTTCCTGACATATATATCTACCTCTTTATTTGTTTTAGGTCTTTTGTTGTCACTATATTTTTTCTCTGTTGTCTTATATTCTTTACCATCTACAACATATAAATATGTGCCTTTATATGTATTTGTAGTAGAACCACTTGTCCACACAGATGATTCTTCATACCCCAGACATTGCTAACTTGAAAAAGTAAATTCCAGTGCAGAAGTAAATTCCACACTCATTTAAAA
>OGSD01000646.1_pt1 | contig 36026 bp, 26 predicted proteins | sample 1553571 | NCBI WGS metagenome assembly OGSD01 (sample SAMEA2580072, study PRJEB22360) | human gut metagenome | biome: human gut; feature: human-associated habitat; material: faeces | place: Denmark | collected 2008/2010 | reverse complement strand
ACGAAGTTCTTGAGAAATATGTCGGAAAAGATCTGGAATACAAAGAATATGAGCCACTCTTCGCATGCGCAGGAGAAGCGGCAGCAAAACAGAAAAAGAAAGCTCATTTTGTTACAGCAGACAATTATGTAACTATGAGCGATGGTACCGGTATCGTTCATATCGCACCTGCATTCGGTGAAGACGACAGCCGTGTAGGACGCGATTATGACCTTCCGTTCGTACAGTTTGTAGACGGTAAAGGTGATATGACAGCAGAAACTCCATATGCGGGCGTTTTTGTCAAGAAAGCAGATCCGCTTGTACTTCAGGATCTGGATAAAGAAGGAAAACTTTTCGATGCTCCGAAATTCGAGCATGATTATCCGCACTGCTGGAGATGTGATACACCACTGATCTACTATGCACGTGAATCCTGGTTTATCAAGATGACAGCAGTTAAAGATGACCTGATCCGCAACAACAATACAATTAACTGGATTCCGGAGAGCATTGGTAAAGGACGTTTCGGTGACTGGCTGGAAAACGTTCAGGACTGGGGTATTTCCAGAAACCGTTACTGGGGAACACCACTGAACATCTGGCAGTGTGAATGTGGACATATGCATTCCATCGGAAGCCGTCAGGAACTGTTCGAGATGAGCGGTGACGAAAAAGCCAAGACAGTAGAACTTCATCGTCCATACATCGATGAGATCACACTGAAATGCCCGGAATGCGGTGGAACCATGCATCGTGTACCGGAGGTTATTGACTGTTGGTTTGACTCAGGAGCAATGCCTTTTGCACAGCATCACTATCCATTTGAAAATAAAGAACTTTTTGAAAAACAGTTCCCGGCAGACTTTATCTCTGAGGCTGTTGACCAGACGAGAGGATGGTTCTACTCCCTGCTTGCTGAGTCCACAATCCTGTTCAACCAGGCTCCATATAAGAACGTTATCGTTCTCGGACATGTACAGGATGAAAATGGCCAGAAGATGAGTAAGTCCAAAGGAAATGCAGTTGATCCGTTCGATGCACTTGAAAAATATGGTGCAGACGCGATCCGCTGGTACTTCTACATCAACAGTGCTCCATGGCTGCCGAACCGCTTCCACGGCAAAGCTGTTCAGGAAGGACAGCGTAAGTTCATGGGTACTCTGTGGAATACCTACGCATTCTTTGTTCTTTATGCAAATATTGACAATTTCGACCCGACAAAATATACTTTAGATTATGACAATCTTCCTGTTATGGACAAATGGCTGTTAAGCAAGCTGAATTCTGTAGTGAAGACTGTCGATGACTGCCTTGCAAACTACAAGATTCCGGAAAGTGCAAGAGCTCTTCAGGAGTTTGTAGATGAGATGAGTAACTGGTATGTAAGAAGAAGCCGTGAACGTTTCTGGGCTAAGGGCATGGAGCAGGATAAGATCAATGCTTACATGACTCTGTATACTGCTCTGGTAACAATTTCCAAAGCAGCAGCTCCGATGATTCCGTTCATGACAGAAGAAATCTATCAGAACCTTGTAAGAAGCGTTGATAAAGACGCGATTGAGAGTATTCATCTCTGTGACTTCCCGAAAGTCGAAGAAGCATGGATCAATAAAGAGTTGGAAGACGATATGGAAGAACTCCTCAAGATTGTTGTTCTTGGACGTGCAGCAAGAAATACTGCAAATATCAAGAACCGTCAGCCGATTGGTACAATGTATATCAAAGCTGACAAAGAAATGGGTCAGTTCTATACAGATATCATTGCAGATGAGCTGAATGTCAAAGAAGTGAAGTTCGCAAATGATGTCGAATCCTTCATTTCCTACAGCTTTAAACCGCAGCTTCGTACAGTAGGACCGAAATACGGTAAACTTCTGAACGGTATCCGTACAGCACTTGCTGAGATCAACGGAACAGAAGCGATGAACGAGCTGAGATCCACAGGTCTTCTGACACTGGATATTAACGGAAACAAGGTGGAACTTTCTGAGGAAGACTTATTGATCGAGACCGCACAGACAGAAGGTTATGTAACAGAAGCAGACGGTGATATTTCTGTAGTTCTTGATACAAATCTGACACCAGAGCTGATTGAAGAAGGATTCGTCCGTGAGATCGTCAGCAAAGTACAGACAATGAGAAAAGAAGCTGGATTTGAAGTTATGGATAAGATTCATATCTATGCAAAAGACAATGACAAGATTCTTGAGCTCATGAAGAAACACAAAGAAGAAATCATGTCTGAAGTACTGGCAGAGGATATGACTCTGGGCACAACCGATGGCTATGTAAAAGAATGGAACATTAACAAAGAGCCAGTTGTTCTTGGTGTTGCAAAAATGTAAGAAGTTCATGCCCGGTAAATATACCGGGCATGATTTGCAAAAATTTGGGGAATAAAAAAGCGCAGCATTGCTGTGTGATTAAGGAGGAAACGCAATGATTGACAAGCAGTTTAAAAAAGAAGCTTTCAAAGAGAGCGTAAAGGAAAACGTTAAATTTCTTTATCGTAAAAAACTCGAAGAAGCTACACAGGAACAGATTTTCCAGGCTGTATGCTACACTGTAAAAGATGTTATCATTGATAACTGGCTGGAAACACAGAATGCATATAAAGAGCAGGATCCTAAGACAGTTTACTATATGTCCATGGAGTTCCTCATGGGACGTGCTCTTGGAAATAACCTGATCAACCTGACAGCATACAAAGAGGTAAAAGAAGCTCTGGATGAACTTGGTCTGGATCTTAACGTGATCGAAGATCAGGAACCGGATCCGGCACTTGGAAATGGTGGTCTTGGACGTCTGGCTGCATGCTTCCTGGATTCTCTTGCAACACTGAATTACAGTGCATATGGATGTGGTATCCGTTATCGTTATGGTATGTTCAAACAGCAGATCAAAGACGGATATCAGGTAGAAGTACCGGATAACTGGCTGAAAGATGGATATCCATTTGAACTTCGTCGTCCGGAATATGCAAAAGAAGTTCATTTCGGTGGATATGTTGATGTAGAATATGATCCGGCAACAGGATCCAACAAATTCGTACACAAGGGATATCAGGCAGTAAAAGCGGTTCCGTTTGATATGCCGATTGTAGGATATAATAACAAGATCGTAAACACCTTAAGAATCTGGGATGCAGAGCCAATCGTAGACTTCGAGCTTGACTCTTTCGATAAAGGTGATTATAAGAAAGCAGTTGAGCAGGAAAACCTTGCCCGCAATATCGTAGAAGTTCTTTATCCGAACGACAACCATATGGCTGGTAAAGAGCTGCGTCTGAAACAGCAGTATTTCTTTGTATCTGCAAGTCTTCAGGCTGCTATTGATAAATACAAAAAGAACCACAAAGATATCATGAAACTGCACGAAAAAGTTACTTTCCAGATGAACGATACTCATCCGACAGTAGCAGTAGCAGAACTTATGCGTATCCTTATGGACGAAGAAGGACTTGGATGGGATGATGCATGGTCTGTAACAACTAAATGTGTTGCTTACACAAACCATACAATCATGGCAGAGGCTCTTGAGAAATGGCCGGTTGAGCTGTTCTCCAGACTGCTTCCACGTGTATACCAGATCATCGAAGAGATCAATCGCCGTTTCATTCTTGACATTCAGGCTAAATATCCTGGAAATTATGACAAGATCAAGAAGATGGCAATCCTCTATGATGGACAGGTAAAAATGGCTCATCTTGCAATCGTTGCAGGTTACTCTGTAAACGGTGTTGCAAAACTTCATACAGAAATCCTTAAGAAACAGGAACTGAAAGATTTCTATGAAATGATGCCGGAGAAATTCAACAACAAGACAAACGGTATCACACAGAGACGTTTCCTGCTTCACGGAAACCAGCTTCTTGCAGACTGGGTAACAGATCATATCGGACCGGAATGGATCACAGATCTGTCTCAGATCAGCAAACTGAAAGTTTATGTTGATGATGAAAAAGCACAGCAGGAATTCATGAACATCAAATACCAGAACAAAGTTCGTCTGGCAAAATATATCCTGGAGCACAACGGAGTAGAGGTAAATCCACGTTCTATCTTCGATGTACAGGTTAAGAGACTTCATGAGTACAAACGTCAGCTTCTGAACATCCTGCATGTAATCTATCTGTATGACCAGATTAAGAAACATCCGGAAATGGATTTTTATCCAAGAACATTCATCTTCGGTGCAAAAGCATCTGCAGGTTATGCACGTGCTAAGAAAATCATTAAACTGATCAACTCTGTAGCAGATGTTGTAAACAATGATGCATCTATCGAAGGCAAGCTGAAAGTTGTATTCATCGAGAACTATCGTGTATCCAACGCTGAGATGATCTTTGCAGCAGCAGATGTATCTGAGCAGATCTCTACAGCAAGTAAAGAAGCTTCCGGTACAGGTAACATGAAGTTCATGCTGAACGGTGCACCGACACTTGGAACCATGGATGGTGCTAACGTTGAGATCATTGATGAAGTTGGCAAAGAAAACGCATTTATCTTTGGTCTGAGCGCAGACGAAGTAATCAACTATGAAAACAACGGTGGATATGATCCGAGAGTTATCTACAATACAGATGATGAGATTCGTCAGGTGCTGACAGAGCTTGTCAATGGAACGTTCTCCTCTGATACAGAACTGTTCCGTGACCTGTACAATTCTCTTCTTAACCAGAATGGTGGAGAAAGAGCAGACCAGTACTTTATCCTTGCTGACTTCCGTTCTTATGCAGCAGCACAGAAGAAAGTGGAAGAAGCCTACAAAGATGAAAAAGGCTGGGCTCGTATGGCTATGCTGAACACAGCATGCGCTGGTAAGTTCACATCTGACAGAACTATCCAGGAATATGTGGATGATATCTGGCATCTGGACAAGGTTTTTGTTAAATAAAACTTTTATAAAAATGGATTTTTAAGATTTACGCAAAGGGGACTTGACGGTCCCCTTTGTGCATCCCTGGCTTTTTAGAAAAAATTCTACATGGTATAAGACGGAAGAGAGTTGTAATTGTGTCTGACTCCTGGTGCATCATGGATATATTTTGCGAGATGTGTGCGAATGTTTTCCATTTTCTGTTTTGTATCAGGATTGCTGTATGGAATCCGGTCGATGATCTTATTCAGATAATCATGTTCTTCAATGATATCAAAACTTGCACGGAAATAGATATCACAGAAATAAGCAACATAGGATACCCAGTAATCCATTTTGGTTACACGGTCCGGGGAATAAATGCACTGATCTTTGAGTACAGTGTCATAAACGACAGGAGTGATCTCCTGTGCACCAATTTCTTTGCCTGAAGCACCCATAAAAACAAGAAGATCATCTTGCAGTTTTACGCGGCAGTTATCAAGTTTGTCTGCATCACGGATCAGACGTGCATGGAGCAGCGTCCGATTATCGGTAATTCCTTCGAGGTGGAAATCACTGTGTCTGGCAATTGCGGTGCGAATAATATCATCCCAGGTGTCTTCCGGAACAAACTGTCGGATCATTCCTTCTTCAAATAATACCTGAACTCCATAAGCGGCATGGTCCATGGTTGTTGGCTCGAAACTGTCAAAGCGTTTTAACTGTTCAAAACGTCCGATGTCATGAAGCAGGGCAATGATGCGTGCAAGTTCAGTATCTTCTTCTGTCAGGTGCATCCGATGACAGATTTCACTCATATCATGTACGACTCCATAAGTATGTATGATCTTCAGTCGAACTTTGTCATTGCTGCGGTCATAACTTTCAAGATAAGTTTCAAATTTTTGTTTTGCATCGTTATAGTTCATGTGAGATGGTATCCTTTAAATTTTTTCGGTATTCTCTTGGACTGCATCCTTTAATCTTGCTGAATACTTTGGAATAATAATTGGAATCGGAAAAGCCGGTTTTTTCAGCAATACTGCTGATGGATTCTTTGGTATTGAGATATTCCAGGCTTCGCTCGATCCGGTATTCCTGCAGAAAAGAAAAAAGGGTAGTATTCATATGGCGTTTAAAAAGACGGGTACATTCACTCTCGCACAAATGAATATGTTCGGAAATATCATCCAGTGTAATCTGATTCATATAATTTTGTTCGATGTAGGAGAGAATCCTGCGGATTCGTTCGTATTCTGTGAAATCAGAAGTAGTTGATACAGGCTGATGCGGAAGGTGTTCCACAAGCAGCCGCCACAGGAGCTGCATCCGAATGGAAATATCCAGTTCATAGAAATCCGGCTTTTTTTTATCGAGTGAGATGACTTCCAGCATTCGGTCACGAAAAGTTTCGTGCCATTTTTCACTGTAATCAATATGTACCGCACATACAGCAAGATTCTGAATCACAGGATCTACATATCTGGTACAGATGGTACTTTGAAAGAAACCATAGATCAGTTTGGGATCAAAGGTGATCGGTATGTAAGAACAGTCCTCCTGATTTTCCATTTCTCCGGAATGGAGGGCATTGGAATTGCAGAAGATAATATCGCCCTCTTTCAGATGGAAGGAGCGGTTGTTTATACGATAATGCATGGAGCCTTCTTTTACATAAGTAATCTCGATTTCCGGATGGCAGTGCCACATAAAAGAATTGGAATCGTATTCAGACAGACACTGATAACTGACCAGAAAGGGAAAGTGATCGCTTCCATGTTTTTTTAGTTCTTTTTGAAATTGATTTGTGATAATTTGCATGTTAAGCTCCTTACAGCTGGGTATCGCGCAGATATGATCAGATATATCAGATTGTATGCGGAGATACTTTAAACGCATAAAATTACGGTTATTCTTCTCCTATTATAGGCATATTTCTATGAGATACGCAAGATTTTACTTGTTTTTCGCAGATTAATTAAGGTATTTTACAGAAAAAGCAGTATAATGAGAGTATCAGATATGCAAAACAGAGTGCATGATGAAAGAGCGGAAACAAGCAGGATACTATATGGGTTGCAACAAATAACATGTAAAAGGAGAACAGAGTCATGAATTTACCGGAAACAGCAAAACTTCAGGAAATTTACGGGGAAACAGAAATCAGCGGAGCACGTTTCAAAAATCTTGCAGATAATTTTTCAAAAATCTATGGACAGGATAAGGCAGAATACTTTACAGCACCTGGAAGAACAGAGATCATTGGTAATCATACAGATCATAACGGTGGTAAAGTAATTGCAGGAAGCATTAATCTGGATACGATAGGGGCAGCTTATCCGAATGGAACACAGGTGATCCGTATCACAAGTGAAGGATACAGGGATGAAATCGTAGTTGACCTTACAAAACTCAGCAAGAGTAATTACAAAAAAGGTACAGCAGCACTTGTAGCAGGAATGATGGAAGGTGCGCAGAAGAATGGTTTTGAAACAGGTGGATTTGATGCTTATGTCAGCACCAATGTTATTGCGGCAGCAGGTGTCAGCTCTTCTGCTTCTTTTGAAATGCTGATCTGTACGATCATTGATTACTTTTTCAATGAGAGCAAAATGTCCTTTAATGATTATGCAAAAGTAGGTCAGTACGCAGAAAATGTATACTGGGACAAGGCATCCGGAATGATGGATCAGATGGCATGTGCAGTTGGTGGTCCGGTACTGTTTGATTTTGCAGACAGAGATAACCTGAAATATAGCAAACTGGATTTTTCCTTCGGAAAATTTGGATACAGACTTGTTATTGTAAACACAGGAAAAGGTCATGCAGATCTCAGTCAGGAATATTCTGAGATCCCTGGTGAGATGAAAGCGGTTGCAAAAGTACTTGGTGTGGAACTTCTTCATGAAACAAACGTAGATGCACTTCTTGAACACTGCAATGAAATTGAAGATGACAGAGCCGTCCTTCGTGCACTTCATTTCTTTGGAGAAACATCACGCGTAGAAGATGCAGCAGATGCGATTCATCACAATGATTATGACAAGTTCCTTGAACTGATCGATGAGTCAGGAAAATCTTCATGGGAACTTCTTCAGAACTGCTACACAATGAAAGATTTTCATGAGCAGAAGATTACCAGAACACTTGCATTGACTCAGCTCTTCCTCAAGAAGATCGGGGCAGGTGTATGCCGTGTTCATGGAGGCGGTTTTGCAGGTGTTATCGCAGCAATCGTGCCGGAAAAAGAACAGGATAATTACGTAGAATATATTTCCAGATTTGTTGGAAAAGAAAATGTATATCCGATGGACATCCGCGCGATCGGAGCAGTACATATTGGATAATATGAAAGATAAACGACAACAGTTGATTATCCTTTGAAAATTATTAAAATACATACATAAAAAACATAAGGTATCATAAATACAGACAAAGGAGAGATTCTTTGAAGATCATTTCCTATATTTCTGTATTTATGATACCTTTTTTATACCAGTGATTTATTCTTTTCAAGCATTTCGTAAATGATATTTTGAGTATAAGTTCCGAGATGCTTCTGATCCTCTTTGGAAAGTTCTTTTACATAAATCGGTTTACCGTATTCCAGAACAACATGTGTGGATTTGATCTTTGGCATATGTGCCTCAAAAATTTCTGCGGTATTGTTCATCGCCATCGGGATGATCGCACATCCGGATTTGCTGGCAATTTTGAAACTTCCCTCATGGAACGGAAGGAGTTCCAGTTCATCCTTGTTTTTGTTCCGGGTTCCTTCCGGGAAGATGCAGATGGAGATGCCGGATTTGATCTTTTCAATAGCGGTAAGGATGGTTTTCAGTCCCTGTTTGATATCCTTACGATCCAGAAACAGGCAATGCAGATAGCGCATCCAGTTGGAAAGAAGCGGATATCGTTCCATTTCTTTCTTTGCAATATAACCGGTACGGATCGGGCAGCGACTGTAGGAAAGTACAATGTCAAAGTAGCTTCTGTGATTACCAATATAAAGGACTGGTGTGTCTTTTGGGACATTTTCTTCACCGATTATCGTGACCTTGGTTCCGGCTTCCCACAGAATAAATTTAAAAACTGCCTGGATAATACGAAGAGAGCTGATCTCTTTTGTTCGCGGTGAAAATTTTCCGATGATCCATTCCACAAAAAGGATTGGAATAGATAAAATCAGAAATCCAATGACCGTGATGGCAACAATAACTAAACGAATCATAATGAATTCCTCTTTCTGTCAAAAAGATGTCCCGCATAGCAAGACTCTGGTACAAGTATAAGTGATTTTGCAAATACTTGCAATAAATGTTTTATACTCTGCATAGAATACATACTGAAGAAATCTAATACCGGGAAATGAGAGAATTTATGAAAAAAGCAGCTTCTCTGCTGTGTCTGGCAGTGCTTTTTCTTATGTTGGGCGGATGTCAGATGATACGGATCGAGGAAGAAAATAAAACACCACTTGCATATACCGTGATCGAGGATTCCCAGATTCCGGAAGAAATGCAGGAGCTGATCAGAGAAAAGAAAGAAACAGAATTTCAGATTGCCTATCAGAAGGGAACAGAGCTGTTTCTGGCAAAAGGGTATGGGCGACAGATGAGTGGAGGATACAGCATTCAGGTAAAAGAACTTTCTGCATCTTCAAATGCAGTTTTTTTTGAAACAAAACTGATCGGTCCGATGGAAAAGATTCAGGGCGGGGAACCGTCATATCCGTATATTGTGATAAAGACAGAATACCGGGATGGCCCGGTGCAGTTTCAGTGAGACGGGAGGATGGAATTGTGGAATTAAAAAAAGAAGATATTCAGATATTAAGGACAAAGAGCAAGGCATCCAGCCAGGTAACATTTGATGTGGATTACAATGTACCGGATGTAAAACCGGATATTGGACGTATGATTCAGAATAAGGGGGAGATGACAGTAGAAGAAGTGCGCCTGAATGAAGGGCATGCATTTCTGAAAGGAAAACTGCAGGCAGATCTTCTTTATGTCGGTGAGGAGGATGGCAGGATCTACAGTCTTTCTGCAAATCTTCCAATGGAAGAGACACTGAATCTGGATGGAATAGTCAACGGGGATAAAATGTGCCTGAAATGGGAAATTGAGGATCTGAGCATTCATATCATCCATTCCAGAAAAATGAATATTAAAGCAGTGGTTACTTTTTTTGCTTCTGTAGATGAGCTGACAGGAGTACGGCTTCCGGTATCTCTTGATGATGAAACAGTATCTGTGCAGAAAAAAACAATGCGTGTACTGAGTCTTGTAATACATAAAAAAGATACTATGCGTCTGAAAGAGGAAATAACACTTGTATCGAACAAACCTAATATAGCAGAGCTGCTCTGGTATACAACAGAAGTTCGTGGACTGGATCTCAGACCGGAAGAAAACAGTGTAAAAGCCAAAGGAGAACTTTTTATTTTTGCATTATATACAGGTGATGATGAAAGTGGAACGCTCCAGTGGATAGAACATTCTATACCATTTAATGGAGAGGTGGAGTGCTCAGGCTGTATTTCGGAAATGATCCCAAATCTGGAAGCTGCTGTGATCAATCAGACCCTGGAGGTAAAACCGGATGCGGATGGAGAAGAAAGAAAGCTTCAGGCAGATGTTGTACTGGAACTGGATATGAAGCTTTATCAGGAAGAAGATCATGAGGTCATCATGGATGTGTATACACCGTTTCGTCAGTGTATGCCAAAAGGTCGGAAAGAGATACTGGAAAGTCTTCTTGTCCGTAATTTCTCCCGATGCAGGATCGCAGACAGGATAGAAGTCAAAGAGACACAGGGGAAGATCCTTCAGATCTGTCACAGCCAGGGCAAAATAAAAATAGACAAAATCCAAATCGTTAAAGATGGAATTCTGGCAGAAGGAATTGTACGACTAAAAGTGCTGTATATTATAGAAAATGATGAAATGCCGTTTTATTCCATGGAAGCAATGCTGCCGTTCAGTCACGTAGTTGAAGCCAAAGGCATTACAGAAAACAGTGTATATTATCTGCATACGGAACTGGAACAGCTTTCAACGACAATGGTAGACAGCAATGATATTGAGATCCGGGCGACGATAGGACTGAATGTGCTTGTGATCCAGTGCAGTGAGGAGATGATTCTTGAAAAAATTGAAGAAATTCCACTGGATCAGGAAAAAATCCGAAATATGCCGGGAATTACAGTGTATATCATGAAACCAGGTGATACATTGTGGAATATTGCGAAAAAATTTTATACAACGGTGGAGGAGATCATACAGATGAATAATCTGGACGGGGATGAGGTATCTTCCGGAACACCACTTCTTCTGGTGAAAAAAGTCGAAGAATAATATTGAATTTAGTATGAAAATCGGCTAAAATATAGCCAGATCATGTTTGTATACAAAGTACAAAGGAACGAAAAGTACAAAGGATGGAAGGTGAATTTATGCGTTTACGTGCAATGGCCAAGATTAATCTGGGACTGGATGTTCTTCGTAAAAGAGAGGATGGATATCATGAGGTTCGAATGATCATGCAGACGATCCAGATGTATGATCTTCTGGATATCCGGAAGAAGGAAGAACCGGGGATCTCCTTATCTACCAATCTTCCATATGTCCCGTCAGATGAAAGAAATCTGGTATATAAAGCAGCAAAACTTCTTATGGATGAATTTGATATCAAAGAAGGCCTTTCTATGAAGCTGACGAAATTTATTCCGGTGGCAGCTGGTATGGCTGGAGGAAGCTCGGATGCAGCAGCAGCATTTGTAGGAGTGAATCGTCTGTTTCGTCTTGGATTAAGTGAAGAGGAACTGATGAAGAGGGCAGTACAGGTTGGTGCGGATGTTCCGTATTGTGTTATGCGTGGAACTGCACTTGCAGAAGGAATTGGAGAGAAGCTGACCAGACTTCCGGGACTGCCGAAATGCTATGTGTTGGTTGGTAAACCGGGAATCAATGTTTCCACAAAACTTGCCTATGAAAATCTTCATCTGGATCAGATTCAGTCGCACCCGGATATTGATGGAATGATCAGTGACATTGAGAATCAGGATCTTCACAGTCTTACTGCGAAAATGCAAAATGTTTTTGAACCGGGAATCATCAGTCAGTATCCGATTATTCAGGAGATTAAAGATCTTATGGAAGCGAACGGTGCGCTTAAGGCAATGATGAGCGGAAGCGGACCGACCGTCTTTGGAATATTTGATGACCGCAGTAAACTTCGGGAAGCTACGGAAGCGCTTCGCAACAGTCATCTGGCGAAAACTGTATTTGCAACACAGATATACAATAAAAAGTAAGAAAGGGGAAGTACTTATGATAAATGATTTTTCTGTAGACATGAATGAATATCTGCCATTACGCGATGTTGTATTTAATACACTCCGTAAAGCAATTTTAAAAGGTGAACTGAAGCCAGGAGAACGACTGATGGAAATTGCACTTGCAGAACGTCTTGGTGTCAGCAGGACTCCGGTAAGGGAAGCTATGCGAAAACTGGAACTGGAAGGTCTGGTTGTGATGATTCCCCGAAGAGGTGCACAGGTTGCCAATATCACAGAGAAAGATCTGAATGATGTTCTGGAAGTTCGAATTGCTCTGGAAAATCTTTCTATTGAAAATGCATGTGCACGTATGACAGAGGAACAGCTGGCGGAATTGTGGAAAGCGGCCAAAGACTTCGAAGCAACTATGGCAGAGGGTAATCTGGTCAAGCTTGCAGAGGCCGATGTGGCATTTCACGAAGTGATTTATAAATCTTCTGATAACAGAAGACTGAATCAGGTATTGAATAATCTTCGGGAACAGATTTATCGTTACCGTGTGGAGTATCTGAAGGATGAAGAGACAAGAAATCTTCTCGTCAAAGAACATGAAGAAATTTACGAAGCAATCCGTAATCGTGATGTAAAACAGGCACAGGAGATTTCCTATCAGCATATTGAGAATCAGCGGGAGGCGATCATACGGTCTATCCGTGAAGAGACACAGAACCGACAGGTTCATAAATAAAACGGTCAGCAGTGTCTGCACACATAAAATCTTATAATCTGGTTATTCTAAAAGAGATGCAAAAAGTGTATCTCTTTTTTTATTCTCAATTTTATTATAGCAGGTATCTGTCTTCAGGAGGAAATGATGAGAGAAGCAGTAGAAGGACCAGTAGAAGGATCAGTAAAAGAAACAGAGCAGATCAGGATTTCGTCAAATCTGAGGGATAATGAGATATATATCCGAAAGCAATGCGAAAATTGTGCAGATATTCTGGTACGTCCGATGCGTCTGGGAGAAGATCGTAAAGTGGACTGCCTTATGGTTTATATTGAAGTTACGGTATCGAATATGATGCTGGATGATTCAGCGATTGGAAAAATGATCAATCATTTCTGGAAAATACCGCCGGAAAAAATACAGGAATTTCTCAAAAATAACAGTCTGGGCATTGCAGATGTGCAGAAACTGGAAAATATGGATGAAGTTTTTGGAGCAATCCTGTCTGGAAATGCAGTGTTTTTTATAGATGGTTACAATAAGGCAATGAAAATCTCCAGCAAAGGGTATCCGGATATGGGAGTCTCTGAGGCAGAATCAGAAAAGGTATTGCGTGGTTCCAGGGAAGGTTTCTCAGATTCGGTAAAGACAAATTCTGCACTTGTACGCAAAAGAATCCGTGATACCCGAATGAAAGTAGAAGAATATCAGAGTGGAGTCCGTTCCAATACAACGATTCAGATACTGTATATCGAAGATCTGGTACATGAAGAACTTCTGGAAGAGGTCAAAAACAGGCTGGAGGAATACAAAATAGATGGAATTCTGGACAGTGGAATGCTGGAACAGCTGACTGAGAAACCCTGGTATTCGCCTTTTCCGCAGTATCAGGTGACGGAACGCCCGGATCGGACGGCACTGGAACTTCTCAATGGAAAAATTGCACTTCTGTGTGATAATTCTCCGTCTGCCCTGATCCTGCCAGGTGCATTCAGCAGTTTTATGGAGAGCAGTGAAGACTGGTATCATCATTTTGAGATGGCAACATTTCTCCGAATACTGCGTTATCTGGCATTGCTGACAGCAACATTGCTTCCGGGATTGTATCTGGCAGTGATCCGGTTTCATACACAGATATTGCCAACGAATCTTTTGCTGTCTTTTGCAGATGCAAGGGAGGGAGTACCTTTTTCAAGTGTGACAGAACTGGTTTTACTGGAACTCGCTTTTGAACTGATACGGGAAGCCGGAGTCCGGGTACCCGGTGCACTTGGAAATGCAATCGGAATAGTAGGCGGCCTGATCATAGGAGATGCGGCAGTCAGTGCCAATCTGGTAAGTCCTATTGTTGTTATGATCGTAGCACTTACGGCACTTGGATCTATGGTCATACCGGATGAAGAATTTGCAGCTGCTTTTCGCCTGCTGAAATATGGATTTTTGATTCTGGGAGGCTATCTTGGAATATATGGAGTTGTCCTTGGCATCTATCTTACAGTATCACATCTGTCAGGACTGTTGAGCTTTGGAATACCGTATCTGGTGCCTTTTGTGGAAGAACAATCCGTTAGACAGACAGGTAATGGTATTTTTCGAATACCTTTCAAAGCCAGAAAATACAGGCCGGTCTATGCAAGAAAGGAACAGAGTATCCGTCTGCGAAAGATTACAGACAGGAAGGAGCGTGAATCATGAAGTATGCAGAAAACAATCGTATATCACACAGACAGTTGTATCATCAGATTATACTTTCTTTTCTTGCACCACTTCTGATCTGTATTCCGGGATATAACGGAGAACAGGGAATGTCTGGAACAGTGGGCATCATGGCTGCAGTTCTGATCCTTTTGCTGTATGTCTTTTTTCTGATGAGAACTTCTTACTGTTATGCAGATCCTGTAAAAATAATGGGAAAGCTGAAAGGCAGCCTGTTGGGAAGCTTTTTCTTAATATATCTGATCATGACAGGAGTTTATATTCTTTCACTCATTGAGCAGATCGTACCGGTGTGGGCAGTATCAGGGATTGCAACCGGATGGCTGATTTTCTGGGCGGTTGTAGTCTGTGCATATGGTGCGGATCATGGGATGCAGCGCAGAGGGCGGATGGCCGGTGTCTCGGGAGGAATTTTTTTATTTGTGATCATACTTATGCTGCTGTTGTGTATCGGGCAGGGGAATGCAGAATATCTGAAAGAAATGCTGCGGGAAAGTCGATTGTGGGGAAAGGAGATCGTTTACAGCACGTATGATGTGGTGTGTGCTTTTTCGGGAATCAGCCTTCTTCCGTTTGTATTGCAGAATGTGGAAAAAAGAGGAAATTCCGGCAAAACTGTAACATCGGCCATTCTAACAGTCAGCGGAATTTTACTGCTTATTCTTTTTATCCTGCCTTCTGTATTGGGGTGGGGACGGATACAGAAAGAACTTTATCCGGTCCTTCCGCTGATGGCAGGAGCAGACCTGCCGGGAAATGTACTTGCCAGGTTTGATGTACTCTGGATTGGTTTTTTATTGTACGGGCTTTTTTTTGCACTGGGAAGCTGTTTCCATTACGGAATCCGTATACTGGATACGGTGCATCTGAGAAGCGGAAAATACTGGCTTCCCATAGTAATCTATGCGTTTTCTTTTGTCAGAATAAATGACAGCGGGATCGCAGATTTCTACAAAATGTATCTGGGAACATTTTTTGTTCCGGGACTGGTGCTGATCCAGATCTGTCTGCTTTTCCGGGGACAGAAAAAGAGAAGAAAAAAAACAGCTTCTGCAGTGGCTGTTTTAATGGTATTTATTCTGAGCTGTACCGGTTGTGCCGGAATAGAACCGGAAAAGAGAATGTATCCGCTGGCTATGGGAGTTGATGTGTCTGAGGGAGAATACATTCTGACCTATGCAATGCCGGATCTTCCCAGAGCGACCGGTCAGGGAAAAGAGGAAGAGGATGGCAATCAGACACTCCAGGTCCGTGGGAAAAGTTTTGAGGAAATAAAAAGTCGTTATGAAAGATCCCAGGAAAAATATCTGGATATCGGACATTTGCAGATACTGATACTGAGTCAGGACCTGACTGAAACCGATATGTGGAAAGATTTTTTTGAATATCTCAGAGAAGAACCGCTGGCAGGAGAAAATATATATGTATTTCAGACGCAGGAACCGGAAAAACTGCTGGGCTGGAAGGAAGGTGGAACATCGGTCGGAGAATATATTACAGGTCTTATGGAAAACCGAATGGACAGAGAACAGAAAAATGGTGTGACTCTGCGGCAGGTCTATTATCAGTGGTATCAGAATGGAACTTTAAAGAAACTTCCGAAAATTACACTTTCCGAAGATCAGATCCAGGTCTGGCTGGAATAATATGGCGATTTTGGGGAATACTTCTGAAAGAATATTATTTTGCAAAGCAAATAACAAAAAGAAACAGGAGGTTCCGGGATGAAACAGATATACAAAAAAGAAAACAGAATCCTGCTCTCTATGATAACAGGAATGATAGTCATCAGTCTGCTGTGTGGAATACAATGGAGGGGATCACAGAAAAATGTTCTGGCATGGTGGGGCAGTATTTATCCGGAGTTCTGTTTTTCAGAATGGGATCAGTATGGTTGCGATGTCGAAAAATTTCCATCAGAACAGAGGCCAAAGATATCCTTCTGGCTTGCGAAAGCTATTGAGAGGTGGTAAGATATCGATATGTTCGGAAAAGTTCATTTTACTTTTTCGAACATATAAAACAGAACTGGAGAATTACATATGAAGATAGATAGAGATGCACCGATCGGTGTGTTTGATTCCGGAGTAGGTGGCCTGACAGTGGCACGTGAGATCATGCGTAATCTTCCTTCGGAAAAGATTGTTTATTTTGGTGATACAGCCAGAGTTCCATACGGCAGTAAATCCAGAGATACGGTTATCCGCTACTCCAGACAGATCATTCATTTTCTGAAAGAACAGCAGGTGAAAGCAATTGTGATCGCTTGTAACACAGCAAGTGCATTTGCGCTTGATGCGGTACAGCATGAACAGGACATACCGGTTCTTGGTGTGATTGGAGCAGGAGCAAAGGTTGCTGCAGAAGAGACGGTTAATAAAAGAGTTGGTGTGATCGGTACGGTCGGCACAGTTGGTAGTGGAATTCACGAAGCTTATCTGAAGAAACTGGATCCGAAAATTACGGTGATCGGTAAGGCCTGCCCACTGTTTGTACCTCTGGTAGAGGAAGGCTGGCTGCATGATCCGGTGACCGTAGAAGTTGCAAACCGATATCTGCAGGAACTGAAAGATAAAGATGTGGATACACTGATTCTCGGCTGTACGCATTATCCGCTGATCCGATCTACGATCCGGGAAGTTATGGGAGAAAAAGTAAGACTGGTAAATCCGGCGTATGAGACGGCTTTGGAACTGAAGAATCTTCTGCAGAAAACAAATATGCTCAGTACCGGACAGCAGGAAGAGGAATTTCCTTATCGATTTTATGTAAGTGATCTTGCAGATGAGTTTAAGGAATTTGCCAATTCGATTCTTCCGTATGATGTGGAAATGACTAAGAAAATTGATATTGAAAAATATTGATAATTATCAGAATCAGGAGAGATATATGAAAAAAGATGTACTTATACATGTACGCGGACTTCAGATGATGGATCCGGAAGAGGAACAGGAACCAATCGAGATCGTTGTCCCGGGACAGTATTATTATCGAAATGGAAGCCATTATCTTCGTTATGAAGAAATGATGGACGATACGGCAGAACCGACGGTCAACTATATCAAGATGTCGGCGCAGGGAGTGGAAGTCCGCAAGCAGGGGCAGGTAAATGTACATATGGTTTTCGAACAGGGTAAGAAAAATATGACATTTTATTCTACACCGTTTGGAACACTTCAGATGGGGATTGCAGCAACCGGTTTGGAATTGCAGGAAGAAGAGGATAATATTCATCTGAAAGTTGATTATGCACTGGATATGAATGAGGAACATGTGGCTGACTGCTATCTTACGGTTCAGGCACAGTCCAGAGATTCGGAGAATCTTATATTGTAATAAGTATTGATAGAACTAAAGAGAAAAAAGAAATGCCTGGGAGATGATTCTCTCAGGCATTTTGCATGTGTCCTTATTTGTTGAGTAATCTTTTGAAAAAGCCTTTTTTCTTAGGAGCCGGTGTTTCCAGGGAACCACGGATTCCTTTAACGCCAACGATATATAAACCGCTGACTTCGGCCTTGACTTCTTTTTTGACCGGAATCTGATCAAAAACTTTTTCATCTGCGATCAGAACGGAGATCTTTGGTCCGACTTTTGCTTTAACGATTGGCAGTTTGGAACGGCGCATCAGCTTCGGTGCCTGGTCGATCACCATCTGAGGAAGACCGGATTCTTTTAACGGAAGTCGCTTCTTATCAATAATCAGCATAGAAACGGTTTGCTTAGCAGCTTCAATCTGGGCCTGCTGTTCTTCTTGTTTCTTCTGAGCCTTTTTTCCAAAGAAATAAAGAGCTATCAGAGCAGCGATCAGAACGACCAGGATCACAAGAAGGACGATGGTAAGTGTACTCATAGATACCCTCCTCAATATGTAATTTACAAACTTATGTCATGCGAATTATATTCTAACATCATTTATTACAAAAGGCAAACAAATTCATAAAATTCCATAAAGAACAGGAAAAGTTATAGCAAAGGTACAGAGAAACAGGTATAATAAATTTACGGTTTTTAGAAAATCTGAAAGATAAATTTATTTGTGGGTACACTAAGAATTACAGAACAAAGGCCCTGGAGAGTTAGTATGGAGAAGAAAAACGACAGAAATAAAAATACCAGTCAGAATAAACTGTATTCAGATGAAATAAAAGAAATGGAACGTTTGTCAGAAGAGCAGGAAAAGGCACTTCGCGAGAGACGCCAGGCAAGAAAACACCGCATAAAAAAGCAGGAACGAAGAAAAAAAATGATCGTATTGGGAAGCATGGCCGTTGTTACCGTAGTGGTAGCAGTGAGTGCAGTCACCGGAATCGTCAGTTTTGTGACCAGAGAAAGCAGGCAAAGTCAGGTTTCATCAAAAAAATCAGCAGAAAAGGACTCATCGGAGCCGACTTTGACAGATACGGTGAAACAGAGTCGTTCAGATCTGGAAGTGGATGAGAGAACCCCGGAGGAAATTCTGGCAGATGCGAAGCTTCTCGCAGTACAATATGATTATGACAAGGCAATCAGCCTGCTTCAGAAATACAGCGGCTATAAAGAGAATACAGAAATGCAGGATGCGGTAAAACAATACGAAGAAATAAAAGCTTCCTGTAAGTCCTGGCCACTGGAAGAAGTTACACATGTTTTTTATCATACACTGATCAAAGATCCATCTAAAGCATTTGATGGAGACTATAAAGAAGCTGATTACAATCAAGTTATGACAACGATCGATGAATTCAACAAGATTACAGAGACTATGTATGAGAAAGGCTATGTCATGGTCAGTATCTATGATATGGCTAAGGCAGATGCTGATGGCAATATAACAGAAGGAGAGATCCTTCTCCCGGAAGGGAAGATTCCGTTTGTTCTTTCACAGGACGATGTCTGTTATTATCATTATATGGATGGTGATGGATATGCATCGAAGCTGGTTGTTGATGAGAATGGAAAAATCCGGAACGAATATATAGAGGATGATGGAAGCGTTTCTGTCGGAGATTATGATATGGTTCCGCTGATCGACCGTTTTGTAGAAGAACATCCGGATTTTTCATACAGAGGGGCAAAAGGAATTGTGGCACTTACCGGTTATAATGGTATTTTAGGATATCGTACAGACCAGAGCTATGAGACACGTCCGGATGATCTGGATGCCAATAAGGTTGAATGGCTGGATGCACATCCTGATTTCAGCCTGGCGAAAGAAAGAGAGGGCGCCAAGAAAGTCGCAGATGCCATGAAAGCAGAGGGATGGCTTTTTGCAAGTCACACCTGGGGGCATCAGAATGTAGGGCAGATAGGACTGGAAACACTTCAGACCGATACCCGGAAATTCAAAGATAATGTAGATCCGCTGATCGGAGGTACAGATATCATTATATTTGCGTTTGGTACAGACCTCTGTGGACCGGAGGATTATCACGGCGATAAATTCGAATATTTAAAAGGTGCAGGATACAATTATTTTTGCAATGTAGATTCAAGTAAATATTATGTACAGATAAGAGAGCGGTATTTCCGTCAGGGGAGAAGAAATTTGGACGGATACCGTATGTATTACCACCCGGAGCTTCTGGAGGATCTTTTTGATGTAAAGAGTGTTTTTGATCCGGTAAGACCGACACCGGTGCCGCCAATGGCATAACTGATAAAAGGGGATAAAGAATGAAAAAAAGAGCATTAATACTTACAGCAGTACTTACTGCAGCAGCACTGACAGGGGGAAGTGGTTATCTGCCGGTTACAGACGGCATAAGATCTAAAATGATACAGAACGTTTATGCAGATGCAGAGGATTCAAAAGAATCTGCAGACACAGAAACTTCTGATTCTGTGCTTGATCAGGCAACGATCATGTATCAGCAGTATAATTATGATGAGGCAATCAAATTGCTGAAAAAGCAGGATGATTTTACAAAAAATAAAGATTACATGGATCTTGCTGCAAAATGTCAGATTGCGAAAAAATCACTGGTTGAATATCCTCTTGAAAAAATCACACATGTATTTTTTCATACATTGATCGAGGACACATCCAGAGCATTTGATGGAGATTCAAAATCCGGAAATTATAATCAGGTCATGACAACAGTCAGTGAGTTTAATAAGATCATTCAGATCATGTATGACAAGGGCTATGTACTGGTAAGTCCGCATGATATGGCAACGGTAAATAAAGACGGTACGATGAGCAAGGGCAAGATCATGGTTCCGGAGGGTAAGATTCCGTTTGTCCTTTCGCAGGATGATGTCAGCTATTACCATTATATGGACGGCGATGGCTGTGCATCCAAACTTGTACTTGACGAGAATGGAGAGGTAAAGAACGAATACGTTGATGCTGACGGAAATGTTTTAGTCGGAGATTATGATCTGGTACCGCTTCTGGATTCTTTTATCAAAGAACATCCGGATTTTTCCTATCATGGACGTAAGGGAATTCTTGCGATGACCGGTTATAACGGAGTACTGGGATACAGAACAGACAGTGCATATAAGATCGGCGAAAACCTTCAGGATGACCAGAAGAAATTCCTGGAAGATCATCCTGATTTCGATTATGACCAGGATGTAAAAGATGCGACCAAAGTGGCAGATGCCATGAAGGCAGAGGGATGGGAATTCGCAAGCCATACCTGGGGACATATGAATGCAACAGAGCGTTCTGCTGAGGATCTTAAGACAGACGATGAGAAATGGAAAGCAAATGTAGCCCCGATCCTTGGAGATACAGATATGATCATCTTTGCGTTTGGTGCAGATATTGGTGACTGGGAAGGTTACTCTTCTGATAATCCGAAATTTCAGTATTATAAGAGTGCGGGTTATGACTATTTCTGTAATGTAGATTCCAGTCAGTACTTTGTACAGATCACAGATCAGTATTTCCGACAGGGAAGAAGAAATCTGGATGGTTACAGAATGTATTATAACCCGGATATGCTGAGCGATCTTTTTGATGTATCTGAGGTATGGGATTCTTCCAGACCGACACCAGTACCAGAAATGTGATATGCAGATTTGAAAGGAGTTTTATTATGAAGAAAAAAACAGTTGCAGCGATGTTGGTAATGTGCATGGCTTTATCTGCCACAGCATGTGGCGGATCTGATACAAAAGAAACCAAAACCGAGACAACACAGGATACAGGGGATAAAAAAGATTCTGCATCCTCAGATAAAAAAACATCTGCTTCGGCAGTCAGACTGGTGTCTGTTTCTGATGTTTCAAAATATGTTACGATTGGAGAATATAAGGGACTGACACTGGACAGATCATCGGTTACTGTAACGGATGATGATGTACAGGCAGAGATCGATTATAATCTTGAAGAAAACGGAACAGAGGTAAATGACGGAACAGTAGAAGAGGGCGATTCGGTAACGATTAATTTTACCGGAACGATAGACGGAAAAGAATTTGATGGGGGTTCTGCAGAAGATTATGATCTTGTGATTGGCGAGGGCGGAATGATCGATGGATTCGAGGATGGAATCATTGGCATGAAAAAGGGAGAGACAAAAGAACTGGACCTGACTTTCCCGGATGATTACTATGAAGAATCTGTTGCCGGTAAACCGGTTGTGTTTAAAGTTACGCTGCAGAAGTTCACGCGGCCTTCCGAACTGAATGATGAGTGGGTAGCTGCCAATACAGAATACAAGACAGTTGACGAGTATCGTGCAGCCGTCAAAAAAGAACTCGAAGAAAATGAGACAAAATCGGCAGATTATGATCTTTACAGTAATGCCTGGAGCGAAGTACTCGCAAATTCTAAAGTAAAAGAATATCCGGAAGAAGATGTGGATAAGGCGGTTGAAGCATACAAAAAACTCAATGAAAATTATGTCAAAGAAGCAGGTATGGAAATGTCTGATTTCCTTAAGGCTCAGGGAATGTCTGAAGAAGATTATGAGGAAGACTGCCAGCAGTATGCAGAATCCAAAGTGGAACAGAACCTTATTGTTCAGGGAATCATGGATGCAGAAGGACTCAGTCTTGACGATGACGATATACAGACATTAAAAGACGAGCTGTTATCAGAATATGGCTATGAGAGTTTTGATCAGCTGGTTGCATATTATGGTGAACAGGAAGTAAATGAATCACTGGCACTGATGCGTGTGGAACGTTTTATAGTGGATAATGCGACAGTAAATGAAACTTCTGCAACAGAAGCTGATGTGGCAAATGAAGATGCAGATCCGGAAAGTGAAGACACCGGAGTTGATGCTGCAGAAGACACTACAGAAGATAATGCGTCAGAGGAAGATAGCAGTGACACTGCAGAAGAAAGTGAGGAAACTGCATCGGAAGATGATGTGGCAAATGAAGGATGATCATAAAAAATGGAAATGTTTTTCAGGAAGATGGAAGTTTTTGCAGGGAAACACTTTATATCAGAAATCACAGACTGACAGAGGCATTTGAAGAAACATCTGAAGAGGAAGTTATAGATGCCGAGGGCCTTATAGTCATTCCCGGTCTTGTGGATATTCACAGCCATGGAGCATATGGGGAAGATTTTTCTGATGGTGATCCGGAGGGCCTGAAAAAAATCTTAAGATATGAGAGACAAAGTGGAATAACATCATATTGTCCGACTTCCATGACACTTCCGAAGGAACAGCTTAAGAAGATTTTCAAAGGGATCAGGGAAGCAGAAAAGTCCGGCGATGGAGCAACGGTTGCAGGTATCAATATGGAAGGACCGTTTCTGGATCCTGTTAAGAAGGGCGCACATGTGGAAGAATGGATCACAGAACCGGATGCAGATTTTGTAAAGGAATTGAATGAAGTATCAGGTGGAAGAATCCGACTTGTAACACTGGCACCGAATGTAAAAGGAGCTATGGACTTCATACGGGAAATGAAGGAAGAAGTACAGATATCTTTGGGACATACAGCGGCAGATTATGAATGTGCGGCAGAAGCAATGGCACTGGGAGCACATCACGTAACGCATCTTTATAATGCGATGCAGCCATTGGCTCACAGAGAACCGGGACTGATCGGAGCGGCTTCGGATGATCCGGAATGTATGGTTGAACTGATCTGTGATGGCTATCATATTCATCCGGCTGTAATCAGAGCGACATTCAGAATGTTCGGACCGGAAAGAGTCATTTTGATCAGTGATTCCATGCGTGCAACAGGGATGAAAAACGGTACATATGAGCTTGGCGGACAGGAAGTAACTGTGAAGGACCGCAAGGCAGTGCTGAAAGACGGAACACTTGCAGGATCTGCGACAAATTTATTTGGCTGTATGTGCAAAGCAATAGAATTTGGTGTGCCTGTAGACCAGGCAATTTTTGCAGCCACGAGAAATCCGGCAAGAAGTATTGGGATTTATGACAGAACAGGGTCTGTTCATACAGGTAAAGAGGCAGATATTCTTCTGTTAACAGAGAATTTTGAATTAAAAAGAGTTATCTGATATACCTGCTGAAGTATTGGATCATCATTCACAGAATAACTTGATTTAGTTCAGGAATTGTGATTGTATTTCAGAATTAAATGCGTTATGATAATAAATAGACAAAAAAGTTATAGAAAATACAGCAGGTGGAGTAGATGGATAAAAGGGTATTGCGTGAACGAATGCGCAAAAAGCAACAGCAGATAAGACGTCGTCAGATGATGAAAAAAGGCGCGTATGTTGTGGCTGTGATACTCGTATTCATATTTGTAATACGGGGAATTATTCTTCCGGTCATTAATCGGGTCGGAGGGAAAAATACAGATAAACCGGCACAGGTACAGGCAGAAACAGATACGAATGCGAATACCAATACAGGAGATTCAGGAACTGAGACACAGATAGAAAAAGACACAAATGCAGCAATCCGTAAACCGCTGAAGGGTGCGAGTGATCTGACAAAGGCTTCTCAGCTGACTGCTGGCTGGCATGAGGATGAGAACGGTAAATGGTATCAGAATGTGGATGGTACATATTATGCAGGTGGACTGCAGGAAATAGATGGTTCTACATATTATTTTGGAGACAATGGTTATGCACAGACCGGATGGGTGAGCGTTGGATTTGATGATTACTATTTCAATGATGACGGTACTTATGATCCGAGCCAGCATAAAACCAGAATCGCATTTACCTTTGATGATGGCCCTGGAGAATATACCAATGAACTTCTGGACTGTCTGGAACAGAACAATGCACATGCTACTTTCTTTATGTTAGGTCAGAATGTAGGCAGCTGGGAGTCAGAAGTTCAGCGAATGGTGGACATTGGATGTGAGGTCGGATCTCATTCCTGGGATCATCTGAATCTGTATGATCTTGATATGGATGCAGTTGCCAAAGAGTTTTCAGATACAGATGCAGCTCTGGAGAAGGCATGTGGACAGAAGGCAAGTGTTGCCAGAGCACCATATGGAAACTGGAGTGATGATATCATTTCTACAGTCAATAAGCCATTCTTTACATGGTCACTGGACTCTCTGGACTGGAGCTATCTTGATGTCAACAAGGACTATGATGCTGTTATGAATGGGGATCTTACAGACGGTTCTATCATTCTTATGCATGATATTCATGAGCCATCTGTACAGGCAGCAATCAAGATGATCCCGGAACTGGTAGCCAAAGGCTATAAACTGATGACAGTCAGTGAGCTTGCAGCAGCCAAGGGAGTTACTTTACAGAATGCAAACTATTCTGATTTCTGGGACAGTTCACTTCAGAAGGGTATCGTTGCAGGATATAACAGTGGTTCTTCTGACGGAAGCAGTGATGGTACAGCGGTATCAGATGGTACTACCTCAGATGACGGCTCAACAGATAGTTCTGATGTAAGTGATACAGGATCTTCGGACAGCAGTGATGTCAGTGATGGAAGTGATGAGAGTTCCGACAGTTCTTCCGGAGATGACAGCTCAGGAGGCGATGACTCTTCCGGGGATGGAAGTTCATCAGATGACAGTTCCGGAGATAACAGCTCAGACGATGGATCTTATGATGACAGTTCCGGAGACGGAAGTGATTATGCAGATGAGGACTCCGGAGATGGGTATGATACAGGATATTAATTCTATATAAAATAAGAATCCACAAAAGAGGACAAGTTCGAAAGCGCAATCGGACAAGTCCTCTTTTTGTGTACTTGTAATTTCTTATTTTAATTGACGGGAACATTATGGATTGGTATAATATGTCTATAAAAATGCAAAATATCAGCATGATAAATGTGCATAATGCTGATGGGAGGCGCAGAGTTGTAAAGAGTGCCGGAATAAAATAGCTGTTAAGGGAGGTACGTTTGAATGGGAGAGAAGTTGCAGTTTACAGAGCTGGATCAGTATCTGTTCGGACAGGGAACCCATTATGACATTTACAGGAAATTAGGAGCCCATCCGACGATACAGAGGCGTAAGAAAGGTGTATATTTTGCTGTGTGGGCACCAAATGCCAGATCAGTTTCTGTTGTTGGAGAGTTTAATAACTGGAATACACAGGCAAATCCAATGAAGAAAGTCGGACCAATTGGGGTATATGAGACATTTATACCCGGAGCAAAGGTTGGAGATCTCTATAAATTCTATATTATCGGCTATCATGGCGAAGAATTATACAAAGCTGATCCATATGGCAATGAAGCAGAACTGAGACCTGGCACTGCATCCAGAATTGCGGACATTTCTGATTATAAATGGAAAGATACTACCTGGATGAAAAGACGTCCGGAATTTGATGAAATCAGAGATCCTATGGCCATTTATGAGGTACACCCCGGTTCCTGGAAGAAACATGAAGCAAAAGATGAAGATGATCCGGGATTTTATAATTACCGTGAACTGGCACATGAACTTGCTGCCTATGTAAAGAAAATGGGTTATACACATGTAGAACTTATGGGAATTGCCGAGCATCCGTTTGATGGCTCATGGGGATATCAGGTCACAGGATATTATGCACCAACCTCCCGTTATGGTTCTGTTCAGGATTTCAAGTATATGATCGATTATCTGCACCGTAATAAGATTGGAGTTATTCTGGACTGGGTACCGGCACATTTTCCGAAAGATGCACAAGGCCTCGCAAATTTTGACGGTACAGCAGTATATGAACATGAAGATCCGAGACAGGGAGAACATCCGGACTGGGGAACCAAGATTTATAACTATGGCCGTCCGGAGGTCAAAAACTTCCTGATTGCCAATGCACTCTACTGGATTGAAGAGTGTCATGTAGACGGACTTCGTGTTGATGCAGTAGCATCTATGCTTTATCTGGATTATGGAAAGAAGGATGGCGAGTGGGTTGCTAATAAATATGGTGATAACAAAAACCTTGAAGCAATTGAGTTTTTCAAACATTTGAATACCGTTGTACTTGGAAGAAATCATGGAACGGTCATGATAGCAGAAGAATCTACCGCATGGCCACAGGTTACCGGAAAAGCTGAAGATGGAGGACTTGGATTCTCTTTGAAATGGAATATGGGATGGATGAATGATTTTCTTGAATACATGAAATTGGATCCATATTTCCGTAAGGACAATCACAATAAGATGACATTTTCTATGACTTATGCATACAGTGAAAAATATGTCCTTGTCATCTCGCATGATGAAGTCGTACATTTGAAATGTTCTATGGTTAATAAGATGCCAGGCTATCCGGAAGAAAAGATTCGTAATTTGAAAGCTGCGTATGCATTTATGCTGTTCCATCCAGGCAAAAAACTTCTGTTTATGGGACAGGAATTTGGACAGCTGCGTGAATGGAGTGAGGAGAGGGAGCTTGACTGGTATCTTCTGAATGAAAAACCACATCAGGATCTTCAGGAGTTTGTAAAGACGCTTTTACATATGTATACAAAGTATCCTGCATTGTATGCAGGGGACAACGATCCTGACGGATTTGAGTGGATCAATGCAGACGATGCATACAGAAGTATTTTCAGTCTGGTAAGAAAATCTCCTACAAAGAGAAATAACCTTCTGTTTATTGTAAACTTTACGCCGGTTGACCGCCCGGATTATCGTGTCGGTGTTCCAAAGAAAAAACAGTATAAACTGATCATGAATGAACATGGACTTTTGGAGAAACCGGAGGTATTTAAAGCAGAGGCACAGGAATGTGATCACAGAGAGTTTTCATTTGACTATCCACTGCCAGGATATGGTGTTGCGGTGTTTACTTATTGACAATTCCATTGTAAAAATTAACCAATTTTGTGCGTCGATAATTATATAAATTTAACAAATAAAATCGTTGCAATTTAAGAAAATATAGGTTATACTGAACGCGACTGAGGAAAATCATTTGGAAACTCAGTATTTACATGAAATGCAGTAAGTTGAACATAAAAAATAAAGATTTTGAAAGGAGATTTACAATGAAAGTATCTAATATTAAAGACATCGAGAAATTTTTTGAAGTAGTAGACAGCTGCCAGGGTAAAGTTGAACTGGTAACAGGTGAAGGTGACAGACTGAACCTCAAATCCAAACTGTCCCAGTATGTATCTCTTGCAAACATCTTCTCCGGCGGAGAAATTCCGGAACTTGAGATCGTAGCATATGAGAAAGAAGATATCGACAAACTTCTCAGCTTCATGATCAACGGTTGATTTTAGAGAGTATAGAGTGGGGACGTGACTGGTTCATGTCCCCATTACCCATATAAAGGGATAATAACCAGGGGGTATTTTATGCCTCCTGGTCAAATTGCGTTATAAGTTAGTGGTATAAAACAAATAATATAAAGTAATTTAGCAATCATTTTGCCCATGGGCAGAAAGAGAGGAAATGCAATCATGGAAAAAACTAAAATTGACATTATCTCCGGTTTCCTTGGAGCCGGTAAAACAACACTGATCAAGAAACTCCTGAAAGATGCTTTTCAGGGGGAGCAGGTCGTACTGATTGAAAATGAATTTGGTGAGATCGGCATTGATGGAGGATTTCTGAAAGAAGCCGGAATCCAGATCCGTGAAATGAACTCAGGATGTATCTGTTGTTCACTGGTTGGTGATTTTGGCGCATCTTTGAAAGAAGTTATCAGCAAATATCACCCGGACAGAATTCTGATCGAGCCATCTGGTGTCGGCAAATTATCTGATGTCATTAAAGCAGTACAGGGCGTAGAGGAAGAAACAGGACTGGTTCTGAACAGTTACACTACTGTTGTTGATGCAAAGAAATGCAAAATGTATATGAGAAATTTCGGTGAATTTTTCAACAATCAGGTTGAATATGCCGGAGCGATCATCATGAGCCGTACAGATATTGTTGACGAAGCAAAAGCACAGGCATCACTGGAACTGCTTCGTGAGATTAACTCCAAAGCCGCAATCATCACAACACCGATCGAGAAACTGGAAGGTAAAAAACTTCTGGAGGTTATGGAGCATCCGGTATCTCTGGCAGATGAGCTGATGGAAGAAGAGGAGGTATGCCCGGAATGCGGACATGTGCATGAACATGGCGAACGTCATCATGACCATGATCATGAAGAACATGAGCATCATCATCACGATCATGATGAAGAATGCGGATGTGGACACGACCACGATCATGAAGAACATGAGCATCATCATCACGGCCATGATCATGAATGCGGATGTGGACACGACCATCATGACCATCACCATCATCATGCAGATGAAGTATTTACAAGTTGGGGTCGTGAGACAATTAAGAAATATACAAAAGAAAATCTTGAGAAGATGCTGGAAGCTCTTTCTGCATCTGATGAATATGGAATCATTCTCCGTGCAAAAGGAATGCTTCCGGCAGAAGATGGAACATGGATTTATTTTGATATGGTTCCGGAAGAAACAGAAATCCGTGAAGGCGCACCGGAATATACAGGTCGTCTCTGCGTGATCGGATCTAAACTGAATGAGGACAAACTGGCTGAGCTTTTTGGCCTGTAATCATAGAGGAGAATACAGACAATGGATGAGATCAAAGTACCGATTTATTTAATGACCGGTTTCCTGGAAAGTGGCAAGACTTCTTTCCTGAGTTTTACCATACAGCAGGATTATTTCCATACGGATGGAAAGACACTTCTGATCCTCTGTGAGGAAGGGGAGGAAGAATACGATCCGGCAATTCTTGAGGCCAATAATACTGTTGTGGAGGTAATTGAAAATGAGGAAGACTTTACAACAGACAGACTGGTTGCCATGGATATTCTTCATCAGCCGGAGCGTGTTATCATAGAATATAATGGCATGTGGCTGGTAAGCAATTTTGAAAAAATGCAGCTGCCGACAGGCTGGGGAGTAGAACAGCAGATTACCTGTGTAGATGGAAGTACTTTCCAGATGTATATGGCGAACATGAAATCCATTTTTATGGATATGATAAAAAATACAGATATGGTTATCTTCAACCGTTGCAAAAAGGAAGATCCACTTCCGACTTATCGACGTGGAATCAAGGTCGCAAATCAGAGAGCAGAAGTTATCTTTGAGGATGAAGAAGGCGAGCTGGGTGATATTTTCCAGGATGAAATGCCATTTGATATGAATGCGCCGGTTATCGAGATTCTTCCGGAAGATTATGGCATCTGGTTTGTGGATGCAATGGATCATCCGGAAAATTATGAAGGCAAAACAGTCAAGTTTAAAGCAAGAGTCATGAAACCTCGCGGAATGGGAAGTAAATTCTTTGTTCCGGGACGTACAGCCATGACTTGCTGTGCAGATGATACTACATTTCTTGGTTATGTATGTAAGAGCGCATATGCGCCGAAACTGACGCCGGGAGAATGGGTAGAAGTTACAGCCAAAGTCGGCATTGAGAAACGTAACGAATACCAGGGTGAAGAAGGTATCGTACTTGATGCGGAGCATGTAGAGCAGTGTGATCCACTGGAAGACGAAATGGTTTATTTTAATTAATACAGCGAGGAAATTCTGATGTATCTGATCGTAGGTTTGGGAAATCCCGGAAGGCAGTATGAAGCCACACGCCATAATATGGGATTTGATGTGATTGATAAGCTTGTGGAGGAATATAATGTTCCACAGTCTGGCGTGAAATTCAATGCCATGTACGGAAAGGGAAGAATCGAAGGACAACCTGTCATTCTGATGAAGCCGCTTTCTTATATGAATCTCAGTGGTGGTCCTGTCCGGGATATGGCAAACTACTTCAAAATCGATCCGGAGACAGAGATGATCGTTATTTATGACGATATTGATCTGGAACCGGGACAGCTTCGTATCCGTAAGAAAGGCAGTGCCGGTGGGCACAATGGAATCAAGCATATCATTCAACAGCTTGGTACACAGACGTTTGTTCGTATCAAGGTTGGTGTCGGAGCCAAACCAAAAGGATGGGACCTGGCAGATCATGTACTTGGCAGATTCGGAAGCAATGAACGTAAGCTTGTGGAAGAGGCGCAGGAGAGAGCCTGCAAAGCTGTAGAGATGATCCTGGCTGACAGTGTGGATGCGGCCATGAACCAGTTCAACAAGAAAATGGAGAATGTATGAAGACATTTTTGCAGCCTCTGCAGAATCTTGCAGAGATGGAAGAAATACAAAAACAGGCAAAAAAGAATCGTGGAATTCTGGAGATCAGTGGTTGTATGGAGTCCCAGAAAGCTCATCTTATGTATGGGCTTTCCGGGCTTTTTCCATGTCATCTGGTAATTGCCGCAGATGAAAAATCTGCGAAAGAACTGTATGAAGATTATCGTTTTTATGATAAACGTGTTTATTACTATCCGGCAAAGGATCTTCTTTTTTTTCAGGCAGATATACATGGGAATCTGCTGATTCGTCAGCGAATGCAGGTGATTCGCGCTCTTCTGGAACGCGAGGGTGAGATTACGGTCGTTACCAGTATTGATGGCTGTATGGACTATCTTGCACCTCTGGAAAAAATAGAAAAACAACTGATTCATTTTCGCAATGACAGCACCCTGGATATGGATAAACTGACAGCTGCGCTTGTCCATATGGGGTATGAACGCGTTGGACAGGTAGAGATGCCAGGACAGTTTTCCATCCGTGGAGGAATCATTGATATTTATTCTCTGACAGAAGAAAATCCCTGGCGTATTGAACTGTGGGGAGATGAAATTGATTCGATCCGCAGTTTTGATGCACAGAGCCAGCGTTCTCTTGAAAACCTGGATGATGTTACAATTTATCCTGCAGCAGAACAGCCAATGGAGAAAAATGGTGTCTCATTTCTCGATTATTTTAAAGAAACTGAAACTCTGTTTTTTTTGGATGAACTTAATCATCTGGAGGAAAATGCAAAAGCTGTGCAGGAGGAATTCCAGCAAAGTTGTGAGAATCGAAAGGAAAAGGGCGAGATCAGTCTTTCCGGTGACTGGATGTGTACATGGGAGGAATTGTGTCATAAAATAAATGACAGAAATTGTGTTGCCATGTCTTTGCTGGATCCGAAGAAATCTAACTGGAAAATTTCAGGTCAGTTTAATATCACAGTAAAATCTATGAGCTCTTATCAAAGCAGTTTTGAACTGTTGGTAAAGGATCTGAAACAGTACAAAAAAGAAGGATATCAGATCGTTTTGCTGTCCGGTTCCAGAACCCGTGCAGAACGTCTGGCAAAAGATCTTCAGGAAGAAGGTCTGAACGCATTCTACGGACAGGATTCTGATCGTGTTCTGCAGCCGGGAGAGATCATGGTGGCGTATGGCCATGCACGGAGGGGATTTGAATATCCGCTGGTTAAATTTGCAGTCATCACAGAGACAGATATCTTTGGAAAAGAGCAGAAAAAGCGTAAAAAGAAAAAAGAATACAATGGAAAGAGAATCCAGGACTTTTCGGAACTTTCCATTGGAGACTATGTAGTGCATGAAAAGCATGGACTCGGTATTTACAAAGGTATTGAGAAAGTTGCAGTAGATAAAGTTGCAAAGGATTATATCAAAATCGAATATCGTAATGGAAGTAATCTGTATATTCTTGCAACACAGCTGGATGCACTACAGAAATATTCTGGGGCAGAAACAGCAAAACCGCCGAAACTGAATCGGCTTGGTGGGCAGGAATGGAAAAAGACGAAATCCAGAGTCCGCGGTGCCGTGCAGAATATTGCAAGGGAACTTGTGGAGCTTTATGCAGTCCGCCAGGAAAAAGAAGGTTATGTCTGTGGACCAGATACCGTCTGGCAGCGAGAGTTTGAAGAGATGTTTCCGTATGAGGAAACAGAAGATCAGCTGGCTGCGATCGAAGATACTAAGAAAGATATGGAGAGCACCAAGATTATGGACCGTCTTGTGTGTGGGGATGTCGGATATGGCAAGACAGAGGTTGCGCTGCGAGCTGCGTTTAAAGCAGTTCAGGAAAGCCGCCAGGTTGTATATCTTGTACCGACCACGATTCTTGCACAGCAGGTTTATAACACCTTTATTCAGCGAATGAAAGAGTTTCCGGTGAGAGTAGATCTTCTTTGTCGGTTCCGTACGGCTGCGCAGCAGAAAAAGACGATCGCAGATCTGAAAAAAGGTCAGGTGGATATCGTAGTCGGTACACACAGAGTACTTTCGAAGGATGTGGAATATAAAAATCTGGGACTTCTTATCATCGATGAAGAACAGCGTTTTGGTGTGGTTCATAAAGAAAAGATCAAACAGCTGAAAAAAGATATTGATGTACTGACGTTAACGGCAACACCGATTCCGCGAACACTCCATATGAGTATGATCGGTATCCGCGACATGAGTGTCCTGGAAGAGCCTCCGATGGATCGTGTTCCGATTCAGACATATGTTATGGAGTATGATGAGGAAACGGTAAGAGAGGCGATCAACCGTGAGCTTCGAAGAGGCGGTCAGGTTTATTATGTTTATAACCGCGTGAATGATATTGCAGATGTGACGGCAAGGATCGCGAAGCTTCTGCCGGATGCGAGAGTGGATTTTGCCCATGGACAGATGAGTGAGCGAGAGCTGGAAGCAGTCATGTATGCATTTATTAACGGAGATATAGATGTACTGGTTTCTACAACGATCATTGAGACTGGGCTGGATATTTCCAATGTCAATACGATGATCATTCATGATTCTGACCGATATGGACTTTCACAGCTGTATCAGCTTCGTGGAAGAATCGGACGTTCAAATCGGACTGCTTATGCATTCCTTATGTATCGCAGGAATACAATGTTGAAAGAGACTGCAGAAAAAAGACTTTCTGCGATTCGAGAATATACAGATCTGGGAAGTGGATTCAAGATTGCAATGCGTGATCTGGAACTCAGAGGTGCCGGAAATCTTTTGGGAGCAGAGCAGCATGGGCATATGAATGCAGTAGGGTATGACCTTTACTGCAAGATGCTCAGTGAGGCAGTCAAGGAGGCAAAGGGTATCCATACAATGGAAGATTTTGAGACAACGATCGATCTGAATATGGATGCATTTATACCGGATTCTTATATCAGCAATGAGTATCAGAAACTGGATATTTATAAGAGGATTGCCGGAATTGAGACACAGCAGGATTATGATGATATGCTGGAAGAATTGCTGGATCGCTTCGGTGAAATGCCAAAAGCAGTTCTGAATCTTCTTGTGATCGCCAGAATGAAAGCACAGGCACACCGATGTTATGTGGTGGAGATCAAACAGATCGCTGGGGATATGAAGATTACATTGTATGAACGGGCCAAACTGAATCCAGCAGGTATTCCTGTACTGATGCAGAAATATAGAAGAGGGCTGCAATTCAAGAATGAACAGGAACCCAAATTTATTTTCACTCCGGAGGGAGCTGGAAATACACTGACAGCTCTGACAGATTTTCTGACGGAACTGGAATCGCTTGTAGAAGAATAAAATCCATATAGTCTGATTAAGAGGAGAATCTGTGAAATATCCGTGAAAAGCGGCTATTTTTATGATTCTCCTTGCTCTTAAAGGCAAAAAAGTTTATACTCTTATTTATATGCTAGAATTGTAAAGCAATGGAGGAAGAGATGAAAACAATGACAAAGAGAACAGCTGTTGCAGCTCTTACAGGCGTAATGGCAGTGGGGATGCTCACAGGCTGTGGAGAAAAGAAATTAGATGGAACAAAAACAGTTGCAACAGTGGATGGAACAGAAATCCCGCTTGGAATCGTGAGTCTTTCTGTAAGAGAAGGACAGGCACAGACAGAAGCAATGTATAAGAGCTTTATGGGCGGACAGGATTATTCTATCTGGAGCATGGATGCAAAAGACGGAAAGACCTATGGAGAACAGGCAGTGGAACAGTCTCTGAAAGATGTAGAGCTGATGTACATCATGAAAGAAAAGGCTGCAGACTATAATGTAGAAGTTACAGATGATGATGAGCAGAAGATCGCAGATGCAGCAGCAGCATTTATGGCTGCCAACAGTGAAGAGACACTGCAGGAACTTGCGGTAAGTGAAGATCAGGTCAAGACATATCTGGAGCTTCAGACTTATAAGAGCAGAATGCATGATCCGCTCATTGCAGATGTAGATAAAGATGTTTCTGATGAAGAAGCACAGCAGTCATCTTTTGATTATGTAAGCATCAGTACAGCAGATCTCAGCGATGATGAGATCAAACAGAAAAAAGAAGATGCGCAGAAGATCCTGGATGATCTGAAAGCAGCCGGTTCCGATGGAGATCTGAATGAAATTGCAAAATCAGTGGATGATTCTTATTCTTCCGTAAGTGGTACTTTTGATGCGAATGAAGATGCGGCAAAAGAAGATTCTGATGAAGAGTCCGACAGCAGCTCTTCCAGCAGTGCATATCCGGATGAGGTTATGAAAGTTCTCAGAACTCTGAAAGACGGAGAAATCGGTCCGGACGTTATTGAGACAGATACTTCTTACTATGTAGTAAAACTTGATAAAGTAAATGATGAAGAAGCTACAGAGACTAAGAAACAGTCAATTATCTCGACAAGAGAGAATAAGCTTTATACAGACACAACAGAAAAATGGCTGGATGATGCAGACATCAATGTTGAGAAAAAGGTTCTCAAGACTCTGAAGGTTACGGATAATCACAAATTCTCAATCGCAACTGCAACACCTGAACCGACAGAAGAGGCTGCAGCAACAGAAACACCGGAGGTTACAGAGGCAGCAGAAGAAACAGAGGCAACGGCTACTCCGGAAGCTACAGAGGAGACTGAGGCTACAACAACTCCGGAAGTTACAGAAGCAGCTTCCTATAATACAGATTCTTCTCTTGAAGTTACAGATGGAAACAAGGTCAATATTGATTATGTAGGAAAGATTGACGGAGTTGCATTTGATGGTGGAAGCACAGATGGTAAAGGAACAGATCTGGTAATCGGTTCCGGTACATATATTGATAATTTTGAAGAGCAGCTGATCGGTGCACATCCGGGAGATAAAGTAGAAGTAACTGTTGTATTCCCAGATGATTATCAGGCAGCAGATCTTGCTGGCAAAGAAGCAGTATTTGAGAGAGCGTTTCAAGTTTTGTGTAAACAGAAAAAACTGATATAAGATATGTCATTA